>Ga0210405_10000463_pt1 | contig 54167 bp, 45 predicted proteins | sample IncBWH11MmetaG_FD_155492 | JGI IMG/M metagenome (GOLD analysis project Ga0210405, IMG submission 155492) | Forest soil microbial communities from Barre Woods Harvard Forest LTER site, Petersham, Massachusetts, United States - Inc-BW-H-11-M | ecosystem: Environmental > Terrestrial > Soil >...
CTCTGCAATATTTCCAAGAGAGTGCCGCGGAAGTATGGAAACTAAGCAACGTAGCTAGGCTCTCTGACGTTGTTTTCTGGCTTCCATGTACTTGCGCAAAACGGCGTTGATGGTGGACTGGTAGCCACGCCCGTGTTTGCGGAAAAACGTTAGAACATCGGGGTCGATGCGCAAGGTAATTTGCTTTTTCGGCCCCGGCCAGAGGATCGCGTTGGCGAAGAAATCGGGACCGAGTTTCGGGATGTCGGAATAATCGATGTCCTCGTCCCGCATCGCATCAATCCGCTTCCAGTCCGTCCTGGATTGCTTTTTCGAATTCTTTCCGTTCGTCACGGTCTGCCTTTCTTAACGAGATGATGCGGATTGCTCCGTCTGGCCGTTCCGCAAATGCAACAGATGCAAGGCGGCCTTTAATCATCCCACTCCCAATCCATCGCGGTTCGCCATAGTCCTCGCGAGTATCGGGTCGGACAAGGAGAGGCCCGTTGAACATTTCTGGCGGCCTCAGCAAAGTGGAAGCCATGCTTTCGGATATTGATCCGATTCTTCGCCTCATCCCATTCGAAGATCATTGTAACTCCAATCGTAGCTACGAACAAAACACAATCATCGGACGTCTACGGTGGTCAAGCTAGGACAAACGCGGCCCGAGTTGATTTAGTCTAGCTTGCGTTTTGCGTCCATAAAGTGCTCTCTCGGGGCTGTCGGGGTCATAAAGTGTGCGTGCGGACTACGATCCGAGGACAACTCCTCCTACTCCCCATCCGATGCCTGTTCTCGCGGTTCACTGCACGGAGGCTGATTGTCCTCCTAGTCGTTTGTTATCCTCGAAGCACATGCCTTCGCGCTACGCACAATGGATGTACGATTGGGAGCACCGGCTCACTTCGGTGGACAACAACCGCGTGGTGCGTCCACTGGAATGGGGTGTGGAATGGGCACGGGACTGGCCTTGCCGGAATGGATGGCGGCCGGGACAGCAGCCGGATGATCCGGAAAAGTTTTTCCATGACTTCAACCAGCGAATTGTGGCGGGCAGCGACCAGTTCTATTCCCATACAAAGCCAGCTGATTTCAGGCTGGAGACCCGCGAAGTCAAAGTTTTCTCCACACGCGAAGTGCCCGATCCAAAGCTTGAGGAGAAAGTAAAAGGAACCTCGGCGGAGTTCCTTCGTTTTACTTCACCGGTGCGCACACCCTATCCCGAAAATAATCTGGTGAACGCGCGCTGGTTTCCGGCACGCGGAAGGCGCGCAGTCGTTCTGCTGCCGCACTGGAATGCAGACGCGATCGCGTACAACAGCTTTTGCCGCGTGCTCAACCTGTTGGGCATCGCGGTACTGCGGATGAGCATGCCGTATCACGATATCCGCATGCCGGCGGAAACGAGCCGCGCCGATTATGCCGTGTCTGCGAATATTGGCCGCACACTCGACGCCCTCCGTCAGGGTGTGGCAGATATTCGCAGCTGTTTCGATTGGCTTGAGCAGCAGGGCTACACAAAGCTTGGCATTCTCGGCACCAGCCTGGGATCGTGTTATGCATTCATCGCAGCCGCTCATGATCCGCGAGTGCGCGCCGCCGTTTTCAATCATGCGTCGACGTATGTCGCCGACGTAGTATGGCATGGGCAATCGACGCGGCACATCCGCCAGGGCATCGAGCAGAAGATTGGATTAGAAGAATTGCGGCAGTCATGGCTCGCCGTGAGTCCCATGTCGTACTTCGATAAGTTCTCCCGCTGGCCAAAGAAGTCGCTGATTATCTATGCGAAGTACGATTTGACTTTCCTGCCAGAACTCTCGCGCAATGCGGTAGACGAATTCGCCCGTCACAACCTCGACTACAAAGTCGTGGTTCTTCCCTGCGGCCACTACACTACCGGAGAAACACCCTTCAAGTATATGGATGGGTGGCAGATGGCTTCGTTCCTGCGAACTGCGTTTGATCCGTAACGGCGAAGGGCCTTCGAGAGCAATGCGTCGCTGCAAGCGGTAGAATGTGGCATGGCGACCGGTCGCATGATCGATTCCGATGTGGCAGCGGAGTACCGGCGCGGTGAGTTTTTGGTCAGCACCGATCCTGCGCGGTTGGATTTAGACGTGGTTCACGGTTTCTTGACCAACTGCTATTGGGCCAAGGGCATTCCGCGAGAAGTGGTTGCGCGGTCGATCGAGCACGCTCTCTGCTTTGGGATTTATGAGGGGGATGGCGAGCAGGTAGGATTTGCCCGGGTGATCAGCGACTTCGCCACTATCGCGTATGTCGGAGATGTTTTCGTGCTCGAGACGCATCGCGGCCGCGGACTGGGGAAGTGGCTGATGGAGTGCATTCTCAAGCATCCCGCTCTGCAGAAATTGCGGCGCTGGATTCTGACCACCCGCGATGCGCACGGCCTTTATTCGCAGGTTGGTTTTTCGCCTGTAAAAACGCCTGAACGATTTATGGAACGCCATCGGCCCGATGTGTATAGCGCGATTCAGGAAAAACCATGAAGAATTCTGCAACGTCCAACAAGATGTACCGTCCGCTCCACGAATCCGATCCGCAGATTGCCGCCGCCATCGACAACGAAACGCGGCGTCAGCATGAGGGTTTGGAGCTGATCGCCTCGGAAAATTTTGTCAGCGAAGCCGTGCTCGAAGCCGCCGGGTCGGTATTCACGAACAAATATGCCGAGGGATATCCTGGCAAGCGCTACTACGGCGGCTGCGAGTTTGCCGATGTCGTCGAGAACCTGGCGCGCGACCGCGCCAAGCAATTATTTGGTGCAGAGCACGCTAACGTGCAGCCCCACGCCGGATCGCAGGCGAACATGGAAGCCTATGCTGCGGTGCTGCAGCCAGGCGACACAATTCTTGGATTGAACCTGGCTCACGGTGGGCATCTCACGCATGGGCATCATCTGAATTTCTCTGGCAAGACTTACAAGATCGTCCCTTACGGTGTAACCAAAGAGACCGAGACGATTGACTATGACGCGCTTGAGAAGTTGGCAGAACAGGAGCGGCCGAAGCTAATTATCGGTGGAGGCAGCGCGTATCCGCGCATCATCGACTTCGCCCGCATGCGGCAGATTGCCGACAAAGTGGGCGCACTCTACTTAGTCGACATGGCTCATTTTGCGGGACTGGTAGCAGGCGGCGCTCATCCATCACCGGTGCCGCACGCGCACATTGTTACTTCGACGACGCACAAGACTCTGCGCGGGCCGCGGGCGGGCATGATTCTTTCCAAAGCGGAGTTTGCGGCCGCAATCGACAAAGTTGTTTTTCCTGGAATGCAAGGCGGTCCGCTGGTACACATCATCGCGGCGAAAGCGATCTGCTTCAAGGAAGCAATGCAGCCCGAGTTCCGCGATTATGCCAAGCAAGTCGTAGCTAACGCAAAAGTGCTGGCAGAGACTCTGGCAAGCGAAGGCTTCCGCATCATTTCCGGTGGCACGGATACGCATGTGATGCTGGTTGATGTTTTTTCCAAGGGCATGCTGGGTAGCGACGCTGAGAAAGCGCTGGGCGAGGCCGGAATCACGGTCAACAAGAACGCGATTCCGTTCGATGTCAACCCGCCACTGAAGCCCAGCGGCATTCGTATCGGTTCTCCAGCACTGACCACGCGCGGGATGAAAGAAGAGGAGATGCGGCAGGTGGGCCGCTGGATCGCGGATGCGCTCCTTCACCGCATCGACTCGGCAGCGCTTACGAAGATTCGCCAGCAGGTGCTCGAACTGTGCGAAGCGTTCCCACTGTATGCCGAGCGCAGAGCCAAAGCGCAAGCGGAAGTCAGGGTTTAGGCGGTTACAAGATTCCGTTGCAATTCTGCTCGGAGTTCAGACGCTCTCTATGATTAAATGCCATCCGTGAAGATCGCCATCGACATCCGGCGGATGACCGAGTTCGGCGTGGGCACCTACATTCGCAATGTAGTGCGCACGCTGGGACGGCTTGACCACGAGACGACGTACTTTCTCATCGGACCTCCCGACAAAGTTAAGGAAATTGGTTCACTTCCCTCGAACTTCCAGGCCGTTCCTCTGGCCGAACCGGAGCGCTCGGCGATAGGCTATTGGGAATTCCGCACAACGATCGAGCGACTCGGATGCGATCTGGTGCATATTCCGAATTTGTTCTCCGTCCCTCGCATGCTGCCCTGCCCTTACGTGATGACGGTGCACGACATTCTGGAGCATCTTTCGCGGGCGCGCGAGCAAGCCGGATTCTGGAGATCGATGCATTTTCAGTTGACGAAGCGGGTATTGCGCGGAGCGGCAAGCATTCTCGCGGTTTCGAACTTCACGAAGATTGAAATCGAAAAACTTTTTGCAATACCCTCGGCGCGCATCGAGGTGGTTTACAACGCAATCGATGAACGGTTGCTTCACGGGCACGCCAGCGCGGCTGACCGCCAATTGATTGCCGAGCGCTATCAGGTGACGTATCCGTTTTTGCTCTATGCGGGAAGAATCAGTCCGCACAAGAACGTCGTGCGCATGATCGAGGCATTCTCGGCGTTGAAAACCGAGTTGCAGAGAGATCATGCATTTCCCGATCTCAAGCTCATCATCATTGGGGATGATGTTTCCGGTAATCCGGACCTGCGGCGTACCGTGATTCGAAGCGGCGTGCAGAACGATGTACGGTTTCTGGGCTTTGTGCCGATCGAGGTCTTGCGGACTTTTTACGACTCCGCCAAGATTTTCGTTTTTCCGTCGCTATATGAGGGGTTTGGTTTGCCGCCGTTGGAGGCGATGGCCCACGGCACGCCCGTCGTGACCTCAAACGTTACTTCGCTGCCTGAGGTGGTAGGAAACGCCGCGGTGCTGGTTCACCCGGAGAACGTTTTCGAAATCATGAGAGCTTTGTACCGGGTGCTGATGGATCAGCCTCTCCGCGAAAAGATGAAAGAACGCAGCTACCGGCAGGCGGCAAAATTTTCCTGGGAGAAATCCGTCCTCCGCATCAGGGAGGTTTATCAGGAAGTCCTCGGTCCAGAAGAAAAACCCGGAACCTCCCGAACAATCAAACGCTAAGGGAAGTAAGAGCGCCGCCGGCGTCGTCTGATACGCGTTGCCTCGCGCATCTTCAAAGCGAGACCACACTGCTGGATGATTTTTATGAAATCTGCTCGTGCCCGATCTACTTCAACAACGGCTGGCCCGGCGACGCGATGGCGAGCTTGTGCAATTTGGCAGTGATGCGGGTGCGATCGGCGTCGGTCTGCGCCGAAGCCAGACGTTTACGGAGTGTGGTGATCTTGTGTTGACGGGCGCGGCGCCGGCGAATCTCCGGACGGCGGCTGGGTGCTGACATGGGCATTCTCCTGAGTGAACTTAATGATGTGAATGAATAACGAATTTGCGGCAGAAGTACCGGCACGCCTGCATCTCCGGACCACATTGCGACCGCATAGGCTATTGGACCGGAGACTGCGAGAACTGTCAATCCACGGCAAGGTCGACGCACGCTGGCGGCGAGAGACTCCTGAGGTAACATCAGGGCATGCAGGAAACCTGGCGGTGGTTTGGTCCGGATGATGCCGTGCCTCTTGATCACATCAAGCAAGCGGGGGCGACCGGGATTGTCTCTGCCCTGCATCATCTTTATCGCGGCGAAGCCTGGCCCCTCGACGAAGTGCTCAAACGCAGAGATGAGATTACTGCCGCGGGCTTCGTCTGGTCTGCCGTAGAAAGCATTCCTGTGCACAATTCCATCAAGCTTTGTTCCGGACCTTACCGGCAATACATCGGCGCGTGGAAAGATACGCTGGCTGCGGTTGCGAAGGCAGGCGTGAAAGTCGTTTGTTATAACTTCATGCCCGTCATGGACTGGACGCGAACCGATTTGCAATGGCGGCTGCCGAGTACGGGTTATGCGCTTCGTTTCGATGCGGTGGATTTCGCGACCTACGATCTCTTCATCCTCAAGCGCAAAAGTGCAGAAGCCGAGTATCCCGAAGAGCGAATTCGATCCGCGCACGCACGCTTCCTCGCCATGCCTGAGGCGGAACGAAATCGTCTGGAACACACGATTATCGCCGGCCTTCCCGGTGAGGCAACCTACGATCGCGAGACGGTTCGCGGGCTGATCGCGGAATATCAAGGAGGAACGGAACAATTGCGAGCCAGCCTTGCTGCGTTCCTGCAGGAGGTTGTGCCGGTGGCGGAGGAGAACGGAATTCTTCTGGCCATCCATCCGGACGACCCGCCGTGGCCGCTCTTTGGAGTTCCGCGCGTGGTCTCGACCGCCGAGGATGTGAGAGCGATTTTTGCCGCGTGTGATTCCCCGGCAAACGGCTTGACCTTCTGTGCCGGATCATTAGGAGCCAGAGCGGACAACGACCTGCTGGCCATGGCTCGGGAATTCGGCAGTCGCATTCACTTTGTCCACCTTCGTCAGGTGATGCGCGAAGCGGATGGATCTTTTCACGAGGCCGAGCATCTCGATGGCAGCTCAGATATGGTCGGCGTGATCCGCACGATGCTGGAAGAAGAGGCGCGTCGGCGACGCGAAGGCCGGTTCGACCATGAAATTCCAATGCGTCCCGACCACGGACATCTTCTCGCCGACGACATCGGCAAGAAAGTGTATCCCGGCTACTCGCTGGTGGGCCGGTTGAAAGGCCTCGCCGAATTGCGCGGCGTAGTGCGGGGCCTGAAGTACGAGAATCCAGAATTGACCGGGTAAAGGGACCGGAATCGACTTGCCGCAAAGCATCTCGAACCATCTCGGAGTGCCGCGCCGGCGCTGGCGAATCGCCTTTCTGCTCGCTTTCGGAGTGCTGGTAAATTTCTTCGATCGCATCAATCTGTCGGTCTCTCGCGATGCGTTGCATGATTCGTTCGGCCTGTCGCTAGTGGCGTTCGGTTATCTCTCCAGCGCCTTCAGTTGGACTTACGCCGTGATGCAAATGCCTTGCGGCGTATTGCTCGACCATTGGGGAGTGCGGCGCGTGGGGCGAATCAGCGCGTTCCTATGGAGCGTTTCTTCTTTTGCAGCAGCCATTCCCCCCGGTCTCAGTTGGTTCTTTGCGGCGCGCCTTCTTTTGGGCGTGAGCGAGTCTCCTACATTTCCGGCGAATGCCAAGGCGTTGGGCTATTGGTTTACCCGCGAAGAAAGAGGAATGGCCACTGCCTTCACCGACGCCGCGGCAAAATTTTCGACGGCAATTGGGGTCCCGGTGATCGGCCTGCTGCTCTTGCATTTCGGGTGGCGCTGGAGTTTTGCGGCTACCGGCATGGTCAGCCTTTTTTATTTTGTGCTGTTTTATTTGATCTACAAGAATCCCCGGGAAGATAAGGGATTAGCGCCTCGCGAACTTGAATTCATTCTGCAAGGCGGTGCGCAACCGGAAGATGAAAATAGGGCCCGAAGGGGCAGTTCGCTGGGCTATCTTTTGCGGCAACGCAAGGTCTACGGACTCGCACTGGGATGGGGCGCTTATAACTACACTTTCTTTCTTTTGCTGACGTGGCTTCCGAGCTATCTTTCGGTTTCGCTGCATGCGGATCTGTTCCACTCAATTTTCTACACCAGCGTGCCGTGGCTGTTCGCAACGTTCACCGACCTGCAGGTTGGCGGATGGCTGGTGGACGCACTTATCCAGCACGGTTGGGACGCAACCCGAGTTCGTCAAACTGTGCTGGTCGCTGGAATGGCTTTCGGTCTTGCGATCTTCGGCGCGGCGAGCGCCCACACTCCGACGGCTGCGTTGATCTGGATCAGCCTTGCCCTGGGTGGATTGGCTGCGGCCGCTCCTGTGGCATGGACCGTCCCCTCGCTCATTTCGCCGCGGGAAAGCGTGGGCACGCTCGCCGGCGCAGTAAACCTTTGCGGTCGGATCGCAGCGATTTCCGCGCCCATCGTTACCGGATGCTAACGCACTCCTTCGCTGCAGCGTTCGTGACCGCAACCGTCATTCTGCTGCTGAGGATTGTTGGCTACATCTTCCTGCTGGGAAGGATCGAACCGATCCCAGAACCGCCACAGGCCCTTCGTTAGAGGGCATAGACTCGATGTTTCATCACCAACTGGAAAAAGGTTGTTGCCTCAGTCCAAGGTTACGTGGAAAATGTGCGGTTCGACATTTCTTGACTTTTCAAGCGAACAGACAAAAGGGGTATGCCCATGCGCTTTATCCAGGCACGCGCACTTGCCGGCGCGGCCGCAGTTTTTCTTTCCCTGTCGTTCTGCCAGATGCGGGCTCAGACCGATCTCAAATACCAAGAGCCTCCCAAGGCAATTGTGGAACTGGTTGATACGCGGCCCACTCCAAACATCGAGGTTTCACCGAAAAATAGTACCGGCAGCCAATGGATCTTAATCGAATTGATCTCGGGCCTGCCTTCGATTGCGGATCTTGCGCAGCCAGAGCTACGGCTGGCAGGGCTGCGCTTTAATCCCAGGACAAATGGTCCGAGCCGTGGGCGCTACATCACGGGATTGAGGCTCAAAACTCTACCGGATGGTCCCGAGAAGGCGGTCACAGGCATACCAGCAAATGCAAAGATTCGTTTCGCAGCTTGGGCACCAGATGCGCGCCACATTTCGTTTGTGAACATCAGTGACGATGCCACCGATGCCGGGCTGAGTTTGTGGATCGTCGATGTAGCCTCTGCTAAGGCCACGCGCTTGCCGGGTATTGCACTGAATGGAATCTTCGGTTCTCCTTGCATGTGGACGGGCGACAGTCAGAGCCTGATTTGCAAATCAATTCCGAAGGACAGAGGCCCTGCACCCAAGCGCAGCGAAGTTCCTGCGGGACCGGTGATTCAGGAAAATCTCGGCCGCGTAACGCCGGGGCCGACATATGAAGACCTTCTGAAAAGCCCGGAGGACGAACAGATTTTTGATTTCTATGCGACCGCACAAACTCGGGTCGTGCACCTGGACGGCACGAGCAAAGCGGCCGGTAATCCGGGAGTGATCGAGAGTACCTCGCCTTCGCCGGACGGCCGCTGGGTGATGATCGATGAGCGGCATCATCCTTATTCATACTTGCTGCCGTTTGAGACATTTCCCGAACGCGTGCTGACCATCAACCTGGCGACCGGGGAAAGCAAGCAATTGGTGGATAAGCCGCTCGAAGACACAATCCCGAACATCCACGATGCCGTGGCCGCTGGGCCTCGGGACTTCGAATGGCGAAGCGACGCTGCAGCGACGGTATTTTGGGTGGAAGCGGGCGATGGAGGCGATCCGCGAAAAGATGTACCGGTCCGTGACACTCTCTTTCTTCTCGATGCGCCGTTCAAAGAGGCGCCGCATAAACTGGCGGAGATTCCGATTCGGTTTGAAAATGTAACGTGGGGGAACGGCCGGCTTGCGGTGGTGGAAGAACGGCGATGGAAGGACCGCAGGCGGATCATGCTGAAAATTTCCCCAGATGCCGCAGCTCCTGCAGTTACGTTGTTCGAAGGTTCATTCGAAGACCGTTATCATGATCCCGGCAAACCGTTTGTGCAAATGAACGCGGCGGGCCAAAACGTTTTACAGACGACCCCGGATGCAAGCGGCATATACCTGCACGCACAGGGCGCATCGCCTGAAGGAGACCGGCCCTTTGTCTCCGTGATGAGCACGGCGACCGGCGAGAGCAAACAACTGTGGCAGTCCGACGCACAATTCTTTGAGTCCCCCTCAGCCATATTGAGCGCAGAGAGCCCAACCCTCCTTTTTCGGCACGAGTCGCAGGAATTGTCTCCGAATTACTACATGAAGAACCTGGGGAAAGACGAGTCCCGGCAGGTGACATTCTTGCCGAATCCGTATAGCAACGCGCCAATACCGAAAAAACAAGTTCTCAAATACAAGCGGGCTGACGGAGTGGAGCTGAGCGCAAACCTCTACTTACCGGTCGGCTACAAAAAAGAGGACGGGCCTCTGCCGACGCTGATGGAAGCGTACCCGACCGAGTACAAGACCAGAACGGCGGCCGGGCAGATGCGGGGATCACCAAATGAGTTTCCCTTTCTTAACTGGGGATCTCCCGTTCCCTTTGTCACGCAGGGTTATGCGGTTTTGGAGAACGCCACCATCCCGATCGTGGGCGAGGGCCAGGCGGAGCCGAATGATACGTACGTAGAGCAACTTATCGCCAGCGCTCAGGCTGCGATTGACGAGGGAGCGCGCCTTGGAGTCGTCGATCGAAATCGGGTTGCGGTGATGGGTCACTCCTATGGAGCGTTCATGACGGCGAATCTGCTGGCGCACAGCAATTTATTCAAAACGGGCATCGCGCGCAGCGGAGCTTACAACCGCACGCTCACACCCTTCGGATTCCAGAACGAGGAGCGTACATACTGGCAGGCGCCGGAGATCTACTACAAAATGTCTCCATTCTCTTATGCCGACAAAATTAAGACCCCGATTCTGCTGATCCACGGCGAGGCTGATAACAATACGGGGACGTTCCCGATTCAAAGCGAGCGCCTGTTCAGTGCGATTAAAGGACAAGGGGGTACAGTACGATTCGTGCTGCTGCCGCTGGAATCGCACGGCTACGCAGCGCGGGAATCGGTGCTCCACATGTACTGGGAGATGAACAACTGGATGGGCAGGTACGTGAAGGGTACGCCTCAGTAAACATCAGAGCGAAGGCTACAAAAAAAACATTTGTGGCAGCCGGACCTGTAAGCCGAATTCTGTCCGCCGGATTGCTCCGGTGGGACGGCCATTCCTCTGGGCCGCGCATTACTGCGCGGCTCTAGCGACCTACCCGAAGGTTTTACGCACCGAGCCGGCACGTATCGAAACCTGACTCGTGAGAGCCCAGTTTCAAACTCCCTTCCTATTTGGTCTTGCTCCGTGTGTGGTTTGCCCTGCCCGCTGCATTACTGCCGCGGCGGTGCGCTCTTACCGCACCTTTTCACCCTTACCCCGATGTCATTCCAAGCACTTGTCATCCTGAGCACGGCGCTCTTTGCTGAGTGAAGGATCTGGGCGTGCCGCGCGATGCGTCGCGTCTTTTGCGACGCAACAAACGCGCGTTCGGCACGCTTCCCTTAACAAGTGCCCACAATGACAGCGGGGCGGTATGTTTTCTGTGGCACTTTCCGTCGGACGGGCTTGAACCCGGCCTCCCGGACGTTATCCGGCACACTGCTCTGCGGAGTTCGGACTTTCCTCTCCCCGCGTCCCGCTCTTTCGAGCGAAGACGCGGAAAGCGGCCGTCCGGCCCAGCTGCCAACCTGTTCATTATACGATGCCGCTAGCTACCTCAAAAAAGCGACCCTAAATCGGTGACTTGTGCTTCGCACGCTCGCGGCCAACAATATCTGCGTTAGTTGGTGGCGTAAAAAAGCCGAGGTGAGCCATGCAGAATCGTTCCACAATCGATGGAGTCGTAGAAGATGTTTTGAGGGAACTAGAATACGAACTTGAGAACGAAATGGGAGCCGAATTCGATACTCCGCTTCCGATCCCCAACTACAAATTGAAGGTCTACACGTCTGTGGATCTAAGTGGCCGCGCCTGGAGATTCGACCGGGAAATAATTGCGCCAAAATGGATGGATTCCAATGATGCGTACAACTATCAAGTAGCCTGCCTTAAAAAATTGGCCAGCACCACGGCACCGCTGAACCAGAGGATTGGCGTGCAGCGATGTGTTCTCGACGGCGGGATCTGGAAGCCAGATATGGGGCATTGCCTGCAAATCGAAGTGCTTACCGGTAAGATTTCGGCCTGTGATGGCGCGCCGCCGCGAACCTGCTAGAGTGCAATTTCCCGGCTTCCGCGGCCTTCTGTTTCGGCTTTCCTGCCTTCGCTCGCATTGCGACCATGGATTGGAGTTTGACTGGTAGACTTATTGCCACGGTCAAGTGTCAATCCGGAGGCCGGACCGGAAGCCGAATACATGAACACCCTCGAAGCCATCCGAATCGCCTTTCAGTCGCTGTGGGTGAACAAGCTGCGCTCGGTGCTTTCGACTCTTGCCATTGTTATCGGAGTTGCGGCGGTAATCGCGGTCGTCACCTTCGTGGCTGGCATCGATGGATATGTGGCGGGCAAAATCTTCAACCTAGGCGCCGACGTTTTTATTATGTCCAAGTTTTCACCTGTCGAAACCAACGTCGAGCATTTCCTAGAGGCAGAAAAGCGCAAGAACCTGGAACTCGAGGACTATCAGGCCGTGCTTGCGGCCTGCCGCCACTGCGAATATGTAGGCGCTGCCTTGCGCAACAGTACTGGACACGTTAAGTACGCGGAGCAATCGATCAGCGACACCACCGTGCAAGGGATCACCCCTTCCATGGCGCCCATCTACGACACAGACCTGAGCGCAGGACGCATGCTGACCGAAACCGACTTGAACAACAGATCTCTGGTCGCGGTGGTGGGAACTGATATCGTCGAGCACCTTATGCCGGGCATCGATCCCATGGGTCGGGAAATTCGCTTGGATGGCTGGTCGTATCAGGTAGTAGGAGTCGGAAAGAAGAAAGGTAAGACCCTGGGCCAGAGTCTGGACAACTACGTGATGATTCCGATCACTGCCTATCTTAAGCAATATGGAGCGCACACCGACAGCATCCGGATTTCTGGAAAGGCAGCTGCGGCCGGCGCCTCGCTGAACGAAGCGGTTGACGAAGCCCGCGTCGCATTGCGCGCACATCGTCACGACCGCATTGGAGCGGGCGACAGTTTCGACATTGAAACTAACGCAAGCCTGCTTGGAATTTGGAAGGACTTCAGCAGCACATTCTTTATGGCGACCATTGGGGTGGCTGCTATCGCGCTCGTGGTGGGCGGCATCGTCATCATGAACATCATGCTGGTTGCGGTCACCGAGCGCACCCGGGAGATCGGGATTCGCAAGGCGCTCGGCGCTACGCGCGACGATGTGCTTATGCAATTCCTGATCGAATCGGTTACGCTGTCACTGTTGGGCGGCGCTCTGGGTGTCCTTGTTGGAGCCGGTTTCGCACTGGGAGTAACAGCACTGATTGGGATGCCTTCCGCCATTAAACTATGGGCGGTTGCGGCGGGGTTAATCGTAGCAGCGAGCGTGGGCGTATTCTTTGGAGTCTACCCCGCGCGCAAGGCGGCGAAGCTCGACCCCATTGTGGCGCTACGATTTGAGATGTAGGAGGATTCAGTAATTTAGTAATTGGGTAATTTGAAGCCGCGGCTGTTGGTTTCAAATTACAAAATTACTAAGTTACACAATTACTAAATTGCTTTAGCGGGCCTTCAATGATTAAACGCGACGAATTCGGCGAGATTATCCAGATGGCAACCGACACCCTCTGGGGCAATAAGTTGCGCTCGTCGCTGACCGTGCTGGGCATTGTGATTGGAGTCGCGGTCGTTATCAGCGTCTCATCGATCGGCCGCGGGCTCAACGACAATGTCGAGGGCATCGTAACCAGCATCGGCTCCAACGTGATCTTCGCTTTTCACATCGAGCCGTTTACTTTCGGTCGGCCTACCGAGGAAATGCGCCTACGCAGAGAGTTGACCTATGACGATGCCGTCGCCATTCGCGATCTGCCGCATGTCAAGGCCGTGACCGCCGGCCTGCGCTACTTCCGCCCGGAACTTGGGGTAGGCTCGTTCGCGGTTAAGTACGGAGACAAGAAAGCCAAGAATACGATTCTTGAGGGTGATCAGGCCTCCGCGAAGGACGTGTTCGATCTGCAGATTGCGTCAGGCCGCTGGTTCGGCGAAGCGGACGAAGAGCATCACTCGCCGGTGGTGTTGCTCGGGTCCGACACCGCTGAAGAACTGTTCGGCGTGAACGACCCGCTGGGGAAAGAAGTGAGCATTGAAGGCGAACTGTTCACCGTGATTGGAGTGGCTAAGCCAGTGAAATCAGTATTTGGCGGAGGCAAGAATCCGGAGGACAACAAGGCTTTCTTTCCGCTTAGCACGTTGCGAAAATTGCATCCGGAGTTGAAGCAGCACTGGATCAGCATTAAGGCCACATCGCACGACGACGTGCCGAAAGCGATCGACGAAACCCGCCAACTGCTGCGCCGCCGCCGTAGAGTACCCGCCGACAAGCCAGATAATTTCGCAGTCTTCACGGCTGACTCAATTTCCGACGTATGGAACCAGCTGACAGGAATGCTGTTTATCGGCATGTTTGCGATTTCAAGCGTTGGGCTGATTGTAGGCGGCGTGGGCGTAATGAATATTATGCTGGTGAGCGTGACCGAGAGAACGCGCGAGATTGGCGTCCGCAAGGCCATCGGCGCGCGCAAGCGTGACGTTCTGTTGCAGTTTACTCTTGAGGCCATCATCCTTACCGCAGTCGGAGGAATCATCGGTGTTCTCTTAGGCGCGCTCATCGTGTGGGTCATTCCAGTAGTGTGGCCTTCGCTGCCGGCCCGCATGTCGATGTTCTGGACGATTTTTGGTTTCACTTCTGCCGCGGGAGTTGGGCTCGTGTTCGGTATTTATCCCGCGTGGAAGGCGGCGAACCTGGATCCGATTGAAGCCTTACGTTACGAGTAAGTCGCGCTGCGTTACGAATAGTTCGCCCCGCGCTCGTGCATGATTCATCCCATCGCCAGAGCCATTCAGATCGTCGCTCTCTTCGGTACTGCTTCCAGCTCGGTCTACTATCTTATGTGCTTGTGGACCGCCGCCGGATTTGTGCGCGAGCGAAAAGCAGCGCGTGAAGCCCGCGCTATGGAAGGCTGCTCCGCACAGTTTTTGCCGCCGGTATCGATTCTGAAACCTCTGAAGGGCGTCGATCCCGAAATTTATCAGAGCTTTCGCAGCCACTGCCTGCAAGACTATCCGGAGTACGAAATTATCTTTGGTGTAAGCGATCCGCACGATCCTGCGATTGAAAGCGTGAAGAAACTGCAGGCTGAATTTCCCGGTCGCCGAATTCAGCTGGTTCATTGTCCGAAAACCTTAGGTGCGAATGTGAAGGTCAGCAATCTGGCGCAGATGCTGGCGGAAGCTCGCTACGATCACCTGATCGTGAACGACAGCGATATTCGCGTTGAAGAAAGTTACCTGCGAGGAGTCGTCACGCCGCTGGCCGACTCGCGCGTTGGCCTGGTTACGTGCCTCTATCGTGGAGTCGCGGCCGCAACGCTGGGCTCACAGTTGGAAGAGTTGGGAATAAGTACAGATTTTTGTCCGGGTGTTTTGGTGGCGAGGCAGATCGAGGGTGGAATTCGCTTCGGGCTCGGTTCGACCCTGGCGTTGCGTCGCGCGGAGCTGGTAAAGATTGGGGGCTTTCTGTCGTTCGTCGACTATCTCGCCGATGACTACGAGTTGGGAAAACGCATTGCGGGTCTAGGATTGACGGTTGAGTTATCCGATGTGGTCGTCGAGACTTATCTTCCGGCCTATACCATGCGGGAATTCTTTTCCCACCAACTGCGCTGGGCGCGCGGAGTACGCGATGCTCGCGCCGGCGGATACCTAGGTTTGCTCTTTACGTTTGGGATGATGTGGGGCTTGTTAGCCGTCATCGCGAGTTGCGGGGCAATGTGGGCCTGGGTTGCGCTCGGTATCACACTCGCTCTTCGTTTTGCCGTTGCGATGGTTGTAGCCGGATCCGTTCTTGAGGATCGCAAAGGCCTAAAGGTTTTTTGGCTGCTTCCGCTCCGCGACCTAGCGGCCGTCGCCATCTGGGTCGCAAGCTTAAGCGGTCACACTGTGACGTGGCGAGGAGATCGTTTCCGCTTGAAAGACGGTAAGCTTACGCGCGTTGTACCGTAGCGCAGAACGTATCTAGCAATCGTATTCAGTAAGCCGTCAAGTTCACTTTGTCAAGCCAAACGTGATAAGTGTCACCCGCTTCATCCAAATCCATTTGGAATGCCGTATCGATTTCTTCCAAGTCCCAATTCAATTGATTCGGATACGATGTGTTCACCTGATTCACCGTGCCGTTTATGGTCAGCGTGTTATAAAGCACGCCGCCGTTGCTATCCTGCTGAACGTCCCAGATCAAGTGGTTCCAGGTGTTGGCCTGGAAGTCGCTGGCTTTGCATGGAATCGTAGTTGGCTCCCAGCCCGTGTCGGGCGCATCATTCCAGATGTCCCACACACCGTCCGCCTTGAAGTTGCATTCCGATCCCCAGACCCAGCGCTGACCGCCATAGGTTTGATTTACATCGAACTCAAGCGCCTGCGGAGCGTTAGGATTGTCGGTGTAGAAATACAAGTCGTAGATGAAGTGGCTTACATTGTTTCCCCCCGCGACGGCGTTGAAGTACAACATGTTGCAATAGCCCGGGCAATTCGGCGATGAGGGGCCCATGCTGAATTCCGCAGATTTTCCGTCCATCGACGGGGCGGATACATTTTGGGTCAGCGTTGAAGTTGGCGTTCCAGCGCCCGCGGCGCATATCTGTCCGGCGCGCCCAGACCCTGGAGGAAACAACCCGCCACAAGATTGCCATCCCGCCAGCGACTGGATGCCACTGATCGTGGTCTTCGACTGACTTGTGACCGTGACGTCGATTAATGAGGCCGAGACGTAACCGCTGGTGTCCTCGGCCTCGACTTCGATCGTGTGCTTACCAGGACCCGCAAAGATCTGCGTATTTATCGAACTGGTGAAAGTAAAATACACCGCCAATTGATCGACATAGACGCGCATGAAAAATATGGGATCCTTTGGTGTCGCCGAGGCCACGACATTGATCGGCGAGGTGACACTCGCTCCCTCGGTCGGGTTCGAAACTGTCAGAGGAAAATCGTCAGAACCGGTCGACAGCGGAGGCTCCTGCTGATTTTGATCTGGTGGTGCAGGCAGAGGGCTCGTACTGGGCGACCACGTGATCGGCACCGGGGGAGTGCTGGGATAGGAAGGCTGAGATGGAGCAGGGGTGGGGGGTGCCGACATTGTCGAGTTGTTCGAACTGTTGCCGCACCCCGCGAGAATTATGCAACTACCCAGTAAGCTCGGGAGCAAAATACAAAATGGCAGCCTTGCCGCTACTACGCGCCAAACGCGGCCGCTGCCGCAGAGCAATGCAACCAACTCACTCATGACTTCCTCATATACCGTGAATCAGTGACCGTGAATCAGTCGAAAATCCAACGAGGTGAGAGCGGTCACAAAAGACTGGCCACAGACTGAGCGATAGAACGCTCTATCACTTATCAGCGATACGGCCACCGCCCGGCAATACGGAGACACCCGTAAGTCAGCTGCGCGACAACCGTAACTGTCGAAGTTGAAACCCTAAGGGGTGCGCAGAGAGAAGGTCCCTGCGAGATTCAACCGGCTACCGGAATCGCACTGTGAGCGTGATCCAGCGTTGTCCGCACTTTACTCGCGAGTTGAGTCAGGGTAAATGGCTTTTGAAGGAAGTTCGATTCGAGATCGAAGACTTTGTGGTCCAAAACCGTTTGGCCGGCATAGCCTGATACAAACAACACTCTCATCTCTGGACGCAGGGCTTCCAACTCTTTTGCCAATTGTCCTCCACTCATGTGCGGCATCACCACGTCGGTAATCGCCAGGTGGATCGGTGATTCGTGACTCTTCATCACGGACAACGCATCCAGGCCATTTCTAGCTTCCAGAACGTTGTACCCGCGCAGGCTGAGAAATTCGGCGGTGGCTTTGCGTAAAGCGTCTTCGTCCTCCACCAGCAAGACGGTCTCGGAACCGCGTGCCGGTGCTACGCCGGCGGCCGGGGGCTCAGCTACAGCTACGCGCTCCTTCACGCAAGGCAAATAGATTTTGACGATCGTTCCAATTTTCGGTTCGCTGTAAGCCCAGACAAATCCATGATTCTGTTTCACGATGCCGTAAACCGTCGCTAAACCAAGTCCCGTGCCCTTTCCGGAGGGCTTGGTTGTATAGAAGGGTTCGAAAATGAGCGACAACTGATCTTCGGGAATACCGGTGCCGGTATCGGAAACGGTCAACACCACGTAACGGCCGGGAGGAATGACGGCTCGCTTGCGGTCCGCATATTCTTCGTCGAGATAAACATTCAGCGTTGCGATGGTACAACGGCCCCCTTGGGGCATAGCGTCGCGGGCGTTTGCAGCAAGGTTCATGAGGATCTGTTCGATCTGCACCGGATCTAATCGCACTCGGCCCAGTCCTTCCCCCGGAAGAAACGTCAGCTCTATGTCCTCGCCGATGAGGCGGTGAAGAGTTTTGACGATTCCGTTGACCATCGGGTTGACTTCGGCCACGCGCAAGGCCTGCGGTTGCTTCCGGCTGAATGCGAGCAACTGCCGGGTGAGATCGGCGGCGCGGCGGGCGGCAGCGAGAATCTCTTGAATCCGCGACTGGGTGCGGCTTCCCGGAGCCACCGAATCGAGCGCCAGTTCTGAGTAGCTAGTGATGATGGTAAGCAGGTTGTTGAAGTCGTGGGCAACGCCTCCGGCGAGGCGGCCAACCGCGTCCATTTTTTGCGCCTGCAAGAGCTGTGCTTCGATGCGCAAACGTTCCGTAAGGTCGCGGCCATTGGACACAAAATGCGTGATGTTGCCCGTCGAGTCCTTTATCGAGCTGATGCACTCGTCAACGTAATAGAGGTCGCCATTCTTCTTGCGGTTCACCAAAATTCCGCGATAGACGTCCCCGGAACGAATGGTTTCCCACAATTCGCGGTAGAGCGTGGGCGCCTGCTGGCCGGATTTCAAAATCGCGGGAGTCTGGCCGATTACTTCACTCCGCGAATAGCCAGACAAGGCTTCAAATGCCGGGTTTACATACTCGATGATTCCTTCACGATTGGTGATGAAGATGGTATCGGCTGATTGCTCGACTGCGCAGGAAAGCTTGCGCAGGGATTCTTCCGCTAAATTTCCGCGCTGCTGCATCGCTTGCAGATTGAGCGAACAGCGGATCGTCCGCACCAGGTTCGCCCCAGTAAGATGTGATTTATCGAGGCAATCCCAGGCTCCTGCCGCGATGATTTCTGCCACCGACTTCTCGTCGGCGCGCTCCGTCAGAACGATAAAGGGTACGGTGCGCCCGGTCTGCAAAAACTCCGAGAGAAGCCTGGTAGCGGCAGCGTCCCCCGTCTCATGTGTAAACAAAACCAGTCCGTAGTGCCCCTGCAGCAGCATCGCTTTGGCTTCTTTCAAAGTGCTCGCATGATCCAACTCTGCGTGCAGTTCGCTCCGGTCGCCGGTGAGGATGTCGCGAATTAGAAAGAAATCCTCCTCCTGGTTTCCTATTAGCAGGACGTGCAAAGTGGCTTTGCCAAGGTCAAGTTGAAGCGTAGTAGACATGGGTGGATCAGTCGTCACTTAGCACATCGGACACTCTGAGTCGTAACGCTGCCTTCCACGAAGGAAGAGGCGGATTGAACCCAAGGGGAAATGTCAGATCGGGAACCGGCTCAATTCGGGACAGTTGAGAGCCGAGTCTCCGGCCCACAGTTGCTGCCGTTCTGATTGAAAAGACCCCTCACCTGCAGCCTCAAACAGTTTTTGAGTATTAGTTTTCTGAACACCCATCGCTGTTAACCAACTCTAACTTTGTCCGTCTAACCCGAAAGTCCCGGCGCTGGGCGATTCTTGCTGGGGTGATAATTCGGGAACCACTGGCCAGTTCCGCACGTATTGATTAGAGAGTGACGGTTCGAGAGTGCTACGCCTGAACGGCGAGGGGCACGGAGGTTTTATGGAAATCCAGGAGAGCATCGAGAGAACGATTCCGAGCGGCGGAAACGGTCATGTTCAAGAAGTGGTGCGCCAGGCCCATGAAGAGTTGCGTCAACTGCTGCAACAGCGCGCCGAAGTGATGCGCCGGATCGGCACCATCAAGCAGACCATTGCCGGCCTCGCTAACCTCTTTGGCGACAGCGTGTTGAGCGATGAATTGCTGGAACTGGTGGATCGCAAGAGCAGCGGTAGACAGCCGGGCTTTACCAAGGCCTGCCGGATGATTCTAATGGACGCAAACCGCGCCCTGAGTGCTCGCGACGTCTGTGACCGCATTCAGGAAAGAGTTCCGCCAATGTTGACACGCCACAAAGATCCTATGGCGTCCGTGACCACTGTGCTGAATCGTTTGGTGTCCTATGGAGAAGCCAGAGCTGTCTCTCTCGACAATGGCCGCCGCGCTTGGCAATGGGTCGCCGACGGAGAAGCAGAATCGACCAAGCTTTCTATCTCAGCTTGAAGCTTCCAGCGTGAAGCTTCCAGCGTGAACATCGCTAGGTGAACCTCGTTAGCCCGGCGGCAGCAGCATTCCCTTCTCCAGATGCCGGGTGACGTGGGCATACGAGGCTGCGTGTGGATCGTGGGTCACCATTACGATGGTCTTATGGAAATCTTCGTTTAGACGCTTCAATATTTCGAGGACTTCAGTAGCCGAGTGACTATCCAGGTCGCCGGTTGGCTCATCCGCCAGTAACAGCGTGGGGTCGCTCACAATCGCCCGCGCAATCGCGACTCGCTGCTCCTGCCCGCCGGAAAGCTGCTTCGGAAGATGGTTGACCCGCTCCTCCAGCCCTACGAGCTTCAGCGCAGTCATCACGTGATCACGCCTCTGCTGCTGATTCAGCTTGGTCAGCAACAGGGGCAATTCAACATTCTCAAACGCGGTCAGCACTGGGATCAGGTTGAACGTCTGAAACACATAACCGATGTGCTCGTTGCGCCAGTGAGCCGCCTGCGCGTCGTTGAAGCGAAAAATGTTCTGGTTCTGTACCAGCAACTCGCCGGAGGTTGGCCGGTCGATGGCTGCGATCATATTCAGCAGCGTTGTCTTCCCCGAACCAGACGGCCCCATCAGCGTCATAAATTCTCCGGTCGCGATGTCGATCGACACATCGTCGAGAGCCTTCACTTCGAAAGCTTCGCGCTTGAAGACCTTGCTGACGTTCCGTGCCTGCACGACTTTGGTTCCGGTTGCGACTTTGGTTTCAGCCACTGTGCTCATAATTCCCCCTTCGTTTTTACTCCGCAAATTTTTGTCGCCGAAGCTCTACGAACCCTTAATCTTGACGTTGTCTCCATCTTTCAGCTCTGGCGGGCCTTTGCTGATCACGCTTTCGCCACCGACCAGCCCATCGACGAGAAATCCGTCGGTGCGCTGGCTCAACACGTGAACTTCCCGCATCCGCGCTTTGCCGTCGAAAACCAGGAAGACAACTTTCTTGCCATCATGATCGCGCAGCGCGGTGGCTGGCACAAAAGCTCCTGCCGGCTGAGTGCTGGTAGGTTTCTGTTCGTCCGCTAGAAACTTTACGGTCGCGTTCATCTCCGGCCGCAGATATTCATCCGGATTCAGCACCTGCACCTTCACCTGTACCGTGGCCTTCTGACGGTTCGCTTCCGGAGAGATCTGCGCGATCTCGCCGTTATACTTGCGGTCGGGATACGCATCCACGGTAACAATTCCCTTCTGTTTGGGACCGAGCCGGGCAAAATCGGACTGCGCAATATCGAGCTCCACCTGAATGTCGTTCAGATCCGCGAGCGATACCACCGATCCTTGAGGGCCACCTGCCGCCGCGCTGGCAAACTGCGCGGTGATCAGCTCCCCCTTTTCGGCAGTGCGGTCAAGGATCGTCCCGGTAACGGGAGCGCGAATCACCGTAGCATCGAGCTGCGACTTCGCGTAATCGGCAAGACCTTGTGCCTGCGCTACCGATCCACGGGCGCGAGCCAGTTCTTCGGCGCGGGGCCCAATCTTCATGAGCTGAAAAGCCTTCTCTAAAGAATTCACGCGCTGCTGATCGGAATCGAATTTCGCCGTGGCATCGTCGAGCGCCTGACGGGAAACTACGCCTCCCGCAGAGAGTTCTTTAGTCCGGTCGAGAGTGAGTTTGTCATTCACCAGCGTGGCTCGAGCTTCATCCAGATTGTGTTGGGCCTGTTGAATCTCCTCCGGACGCGATCCGTGCTCGAGTTCTTCAAGATAGGCGCGGGCGTTATCCAATGCGCCTTTGGCTTGCTCGTAGGAAGCGCGGAACTCCTCATCTTCCAGCCGAACCAGAACTTGGCCTTCCTTTACCTTGTCGCCTTTTTCCACGCCGATCCAAGCCAGACGGCCGGTCACTTTCGAATTCACGTTGATAGTGTGGTGCGCGACGATGTAGCCCGTGGCCGAAAGCACTGTGCCCCCGACGTCGCTGCTCTCCGCTGAAGCGCGCACTACCTCGATTTCAGGAACGTCGCGCGAGAGCAAGCGGTAAGCGAGAGCCGAGAGGCTCAGCACAGCCACAAGGACGATCCCGATGACGATATAGCGGCGCGCCCAGGCAGGCGGTTCGCCGCTGCCCGTGCCGCGCTCAGTGCGGTCGATCCGTAGGCTCTGCAAGTCCTGGTGTTTGGCGTCAATCGGCATAAATCATTAGATATGACAAAGTGCTACAAGCTGAATACGGACTATTTCTCGCCCCGGTTCCGTCGGCAGTGCCTAAAGCTACCCTCGCAACGCGGTCAGAATATTTTGCCGCGCGGCGTGCCATGCAGGAAAAAGTCCGCCGAAAAATCCCATCGCAAGCGCGAACAGAATCGCATATCCCGCAACCAGCCACGTAATCTGCAGGCTGAACACCACCTCGCTAAACGTCACGGCATTCGATGTTCCGGTCTGCATCCCATTGAACGGGAGCATCAGCAAAATTCCGGCAAGCGCACCCAGCAGCGCCAGCAATAAAGATTCCATAACAAACGATGTCAGAATCGAAGGCCGGGAAAATCCCAGCACGCGCAAAGTCGCAATCTCTCGCCCGCGATATGCCACAGCAGCATACATCGTGTTCATCGCAGCGAAACTGGATCCAATAGCCATGATCACCGCGACCACGATTCCGATGTATTTGATGGCAGCTCCCGAGCTAGTCTGTTTGGCATAATAATCCGTCTCCAGAACACCTTCGAGCTTGAGGCGCTGGTCGTCGCTCACCCGGTTTTTCAGGGCATCGGCGGCGATGGGGTCAGTGGCGCGCAAGTATGCCGAAGAGAAGCCGCCCTGCCGGTCGAAGTCAGCGGCCATTTGATTCACGTCGCTCCAGATTTCAGATTCGTACGCGGAGCCACCGGCGTCGAACACTCCTACCACTTTCCACGATCCCTTGCCGAACTCCATGGTGTCGCCAATGTTGGCGTGAGAGAAGCGGCTGCGAATCGATTTGCTCACCACAACTTCACGCTGCCCGGTCTGAAACCAGCGTCCCTCGACTAACTTCGCGCTGGGCCGCAGTTCCAATCCATCAGGCATCATGCCGCGGACCGTGACGTTCACTTCGCCCGTGCCGTCCTTTCGTGGAAGCACGATCACTACTACCCATTCGCCGGAAACCATGGGCTCGCCGTGGCTGTCCTTGGCAATGCCCGGCAGAACTTTGAGCGTCGGAAACAATGCCGCATCGAATCCGCCGGAGAGTTCGGCTTCCGACCCTTTTCGCAGTACCAATACGTTCTGCGAATTTCCGCTGGAAACAAAAGCCCGCTTCAGCCCCGCCAGCAGCGCCATCAGGAAAATCGCGGTAGTAACCGTCAACGCGATGCCCAGCGCAGTCATGATCGTGAGCCCCTTCCGGAGCTTCAAATTGCGTACGTTGTAGCCGATGGGAATCCGCGACCACCATTTCCGGATGGCAACAACGGCCACGATTAAAGGCACTAGAACGAGTAAAAGCACGAGAACGACCGATGGTCGTATTAATCCTGGATAAACGGTTGAAATGGCCATATATCTTCTCTTGTTCAGCCGATGTGGCGTAATCCTTCCACAATATTTGTGCGCGATGCCCCGTATGCGGGCACATACCCGCTCAGAAACCCCACCGTTGCCGCGACAAACAAAGCGAGAACCATGGTTGGCAGCGTGACTTTCATGTCGATCGGAACTCCAATCGCGACCGAAGAATGCGTCAACAACTGAATCAGCCCGGCCGCTCCCAGTATGCCCAACAAACCACCAGACACCGCGAGTGCCACGGATTCGAACACGAAGAGCGAAAGCACACGCTGACGCGTGAAGCCCAGGGTTTTCAGCACGGCCACTTCGCGAGTGCGGCTGCGCACCGACATGGCCATGGTGTTCGCAGACACCAGCAGGATGGTAAACACAACCGCGCCGCAGATTCCGAGAATAAACGCTTTCACGTTGCCCAGGGTTGCCACAAACGATAGCTGGAAGGCTTTTTCACTCTCACTCTTAGTCTGCTCTGGCGAGTTGTGAAACATGTCATCAATCACGCCCGAAACCCGCGCGACGTCTCCGGCCTGAGCCACTTGCGTCGAATAGAATCCCGCCTGCCCTTTGAACCAGGGGATGGCCTCTTCCAAATATTTTGCGTTGAAATACAGCGCGTTTTGCGGCGGATCGCGATGGTAGACGCCGCGAATAGTCAACTCCGGATTCACCGGGAATATCGTTCCCAGCAGCGTAATCTTATCGCCAATCTTCCAGCTATATTTATTCGCCAGCGTCACATCGACGATGGCCCCGGCGCGGTCGCGCTGCCACGCAATCACTTGATCGGGAGGAATGATCTTGTCGGATGCAACCTTCAGATACTCGTCGGGATCGGTGGCCATCTGCGCGAAAAAATTTTCCGGCCGGTCATCTTTGTAGCGTCCTCCGAACCACGTCATTGGCGCTACTGCGACCACTCCTGGGACCGATCGAATCTTGTCGCGATAATATCCCGGTAGAAAAAATGCCAGCGAAACGCGGTCGCGTGTAATCACTCGCTTCGCCGAATCGGCTGCCCCCACATCGATGTAAAAAGTGCGCCAGATCGAGATCATGAGCGTAAGCAACAGCAGCGAGAAGCTAATGCTCAGCATCGTCAGAAAGCTGCGCCGCTTATTGCGAAACGTGTTGCGCACTACAAAACTGCTTAACGTCATAAATTCAACCGATTCTTTGAGCACAAGCTCTTAGACTTAAAATCTCAACCAATGTGCCGCAAACCGTCCACAATGTTCACTTGCGACGCGTGGTACGAAGGAATTAATGAGCTCATTAGGCCCACCAGTCCCGAGACGAACAGAGCCGAAGCCCACATGCCGGGCGTTACTTTCAGGTTGTAAAAACTAAAAAACTGCGGCGAGTGTGTGACCATGAAGATCAAGCCATAAGCCAATCCAATTCCGATCAAACCGCCCAGCAACGCTAGCGCCACGGCTTCGCTTACAAAAAGACTGAGGACGCCCTGCCGCGTAAATCCCAAAGTCTTAAGCACTGCTACTTCCCGCGTGCGCTCGCGGATCGACATCGCCATGGTATTCGCCGAAACCAGCAGCGTCGCAAACACCACCGCCGAACAAATCATCAAGATGAAAGCTTTTACGTTCCCCAGCATGGCGACAAATTCCAGGCCGAACGCTTTCTCGCTCTCCGACTTTGTTGGCTGCGGCGAGTTGCGAAACATCTCGTCCACCGCGCTGGCAATCTTGCTTACGTCCCCGGGGGAAGCCGCCAGAATGCTGAACGTACCCGCTCGCCCTTTGAAAAAATCGACCGCCTCTTCGACGTACTTGGCGTTGAAATAGACGGATTTATTGTCCGGCGTCGAGTGGAAAATACCTCGAATGTGCAACTCCAAATCGACCGGATAGATGTCTCCCTGCAGGATAATGCGGTCGCCTAACTTCCACCCATATTTCGCCGCCAGCGTGTCATCGACGATTGCCCCTTGCCGGTCACGCTGCCACGCGGTAACTTGATCGGCCGGCATCTGTATATCGCGGAACACCTTAAAAAACTCTTCCGGATCGGTGCCGAAGCGGGCAAAGAAATTCTCCGGCTTCTGGTCCTTGTAAGTGCCGCCGAACCACGAGACGGGCACCACCGCGACAACTCCCGGCACTGCGCGAATCTTCTCGCGATAGAAGCCGGGCAGGTTGAAGGTCAGAGAAACTCTGTGCCGCACCACGAGCCTTTCCGCCGACTCGGCGCTGCCCTCGTCCAGATAGAAAGCCCGCCAGATCGTCATCATCAGGGTCAGCAGAAGCAAAGAAAATGCGATGCTCAATATCGTTAAAATGCTGCGGCGTTTGTTGCGGAAGGCGTTCTTGGTGACGAACCGGCTCAAAGTCATGTTGAACTCCAGTTGATACCCCAAGGAAGATTCGGCGTGCCAGACTAACGGACAATCATGGTCCAAGTAGGCCTCAAGGATAAACGACTCACCGCACTGATACAACTTGCCGACGTCCGCACTATCCTCTCTCACACCATCAGCGCTTTAGACAACCGCAACCCAATATTCGACTGTTGCCGTTTAACCCGCCAGTGGAGATCGTCACCCGGCTCAGATGACAATTGTCACCCGCGCTTTCCTCTAGTGTTTAACGGGCGTGCAGGGCAAAGGTCACGCCAGAAATGCAAGGTTATACAGCTAGTTGTCTAGCTAGAGCGCGGCTTTAAGTTTGCGGGCGATCAGGACCGGAGAATCAGGCCTGGAACTCGGAGGCTTCCGGGAAACGGAGGTTGCACTTGGAGAGTGCATCATTGAGAAGTTCCTCGACCTTCGTTTCTTCGCAATTGCGCGACATGGCCAGTTCGCTGACCAGCAGGTAGCGGGCGCGTTCGAGCATCTTTTTTTCGCGGAAGGAAAGCGGCTTCGCCTGATGAAGAGCGATCAGGCTCTTGAGAACTCCGGCAACTTCGAAGAGAGAGCCGGTTCGCATGCGGTCGGAGTTTTCTTTGAAGCGGTCTTTCCAGTCGGCGGTGCTGAGGTCGTCAGTGACGGAAAGGAAATCCAGAATTTTCTGCACCTCGCCGTTGCGGACAACGCGGCGAATGCCGACACTGCCGACGTTGTTGCACGGTACCATCACCTTGAGACTGCTGGCCTTAATGTTGAGGAGGTAGAACTTTTCCACCGTAGCGCCGATAGAGCGGCTGCTGATTTGTTCGATAACGCCGACCCCGTGGTTGGGATAGACGACCTTGTCGCCAATGTGGAAATTCAGGTCCGCACCATTCATAAAAAAGCACCTGGGCAGGAGAAGGGTCTTAGCGAGGGAAACGTTTATCGTTCTATAAACAGGGTACTCCGGCATGGGGTTAAAAGCAAGGATTAGTCCCGGTTTGGGACGAAGGTTTGGGTGCGTTTCTTGCCGAAAATCGTCGATTGCGAGGCGGAAGTCTTTATACTGCTGATGTTTACATAGCCTACAAAAGACAGGATCTGATCCACGTGGCCTTTCCAACTAGGGAATCGGCCCGCTCCTTAAACGCTATCCTAGCTAACCAGCGGCAAAGGTCCGCTTTTCCATCCAGCCTTGTAGAATCAATACTGCTGCCATCCGGTCAACGGCCTTAGCACGCCGGTCGATCGACAACTCTGTCTCTCGCAGCAGGCGATTCGCTTCCGCCGACGTCAGCCGCTCGTCCCATAAATGCACCGGCAGCCGGAAGCGCTTCCGCAGTTCCTCTGCAAAAACTTGCATCTTCTCTGCTTGCGTTCCCTCCACGCCGCTCATCCGCAGGGGCAAACCGACCACGATCTCCCGCACCTCATACTTGCGAATCACCTGTTCGATCAGGGCCAAGTCGGTTCGCTTGTTCCTTCGCTGCAAGGTCTCGATCCCCTGCGCGGTGATTCCTAGGGGATCGGTCACTGCCATGCCGATCCTTCTTGATCCCACGTCCAAGCCTAAAACTCTGCCCGACGGCTTGGAGGCTTTTCCCGATTCGGTGCTCACGCCGCGATTATATGCTCGTACGTTGGACCGTTAGTTCTTCGACCGTTTCAATGTCCCTGCATAGCGCGCCGGTATGCGGCGACATTCTTATTGTGTTCTTCGATGGTGTGGGCGAACCGGTGGTGGCCTTGGGCGTCGGCAACGAAATAGTAGTAGTCGGTTTGGGCGGGATGCATCGCCGCTTCGAGCGAACTCTTGCCAGGATTTGCGATCGGGCCAGGTGGAAGTCCCGCGTGCTTGTAGGTGTTGTAGCGCGAGGGGAACTGCATGTCGGCGTGATGCAGCGCTCCCTGGTAGGCGCCGGTGAGAAGCTCTGCGTAGATAATGCTGGGGTCGGCATCGAGGGCAACGTTTTTCTGCAGCCGGTTGTAATAGACGCTCGCAACCAGCGGACGTTCTTCGGCGACCGAGGTCTCTTTCTCGATGATCGAGGCCATGGTGACGATGCGGGGGACCGAGCTTTCATTCGGATCAGGAATTAGGTAAGCGAGAATTTGCGGCTTGCCTCCGGGTTTCTCGCTGGGATACGGCTGCGTCAATCCAATCTGCGCTGCCACTTGGCGGAACTGCTTGACCATGGCATCTGCCATCTCATGCATGCTCATCATGCGGCTGAATTCGTAGGTCTCGGGGAAAAGATATCCTTCGAGCGAAGGCGCACCCGGGGCAATGTCGGCGACGAGTGCAGTATCGGATTGCGCGACTTTCAGGAATTCTTCCGCAGGACCGAGTCCGGCCGCTTCAATGGCGCGAGCGATATCGAACATGGTGAAGCCTTCGGGGACAACGACCGTACGGTAGTAGACGTCGCCACGCTGCAGGCGTTTTTCGATGTCGAGGAGGTTGGCCGGCTTCTCGAAAAGATATTCTCCCGCCTTGAGCGAACGGCCGCGGTGAAGGTAGTGCCACAGGATGAAGGCTTGTTCGCTGCGGATGACTCCGGCAGCCTTGAGCGCGGCGGCGATGTGATGCGTGGAATATCCCGGGCGCAACATAACAAAAGTTTGTGGCGCAGGTTCAACCGGAATCAACGCCACCCAGGCGAGCCAGCCTCCGACTGCGAGCACCACAATTATTAGAAGGCCGAAAAGTTTTCGCACGATGGCAGTAGTGTAGATGAAAGTGAACATCGAGGATAAACCGAAAGACGAGGGTGGTGAATGAGTTATTGCACCCTTTTCGGCGCGGTATACTCAAATGTTCTGAAGATCATCCAATACTTCATGAGACTTCGCTCGCCCGTATGGGCCCTGATCCTGGTTGTCGCGACCCTGCCCACCGCAGGGTGTTTGTTCCGCACGCGGCCGGTCGAAGAAACTTACTCCAAGGCTCCGCTGAAGGAATCGTCACAGGAAGCTCTAATCGAGAGCCTTAAGCAGCAGTCGGAAAAGATCCAGTCGCTGCAGGCGACGGTGGATATCGACACCTCGGCGGGAGGCGTCAAGAAGGGCCACGTTACCGATTACAAGGAAATTCGCGGATATGTCCTGGCCCGGAAGCCCGCGATGCTGCACATGATTGGGCTACTGCCGATCGTGCGCACCACGGCTTTCGATATGGTGAGCGACGGGCAGGACTTCAAGTTGTGGATTCCGCCGAAGAACCGCTTCGTGATGGGGCGAAATGAAGTGCAGTCGACGAACCCGGATCAGCCCATGGAAAATATTCGTCCGCAGAATATTTATGAGGCGCTGCTGATTCGACAGGTCGATCCGGACCGCGAGATTGCAGTACTGGAGAACGGTGAAGAAATATTGCACGACACCAAAGGACATCGCGTCCTGCAGGAGGATTACGAGCTTGTGATCATTCGCAAGCGAAAAGAGGGTTGGGGACTGGCGCGCAAGATCGTTTTCAGCCGCACCGACTTGCAGCCGCATCGCCAGTATATTTATGACGAGCAGGGCAATCTGGCGACCGATGCCCGCTATGCGAATTATAAGGATTACGATGGCGTGAGCTTCGCATCGCGCATTGAAATCTACCGGCCGCAGGAAGAGTACGACATCACGCTGAACATGTTGAAGGTGGAGATCAACAAGCCGCTAAAAGACGATCAGTTCACACTGCAGGAACCGCCGGGAGCGGAGGTCGTGCATCTGGATAAGCCGCAGCCGAGCGCGGCGGGCGCGGGGCCGGGGTCGAGGAATCAGCCGTAGGAATCGGCAGTGGGATTGTCATCCCGAGCGGAGCGAGGGGTCTTGGTGTTTGCTTGAGCTGGCATTGCGGATAGTGCGGGCAGAAACCAAGGTCTCTCGCTTTGCTCGGGATGACAAAATAAAAAGACATGATTAACAGAATGATCGTCTCGAACTTGGTGCATCGGCCCGTGCGGTCGCTGATCAGCATCAGCGCCATTGCGCTCGAGGTCACGCTGATCCTGCTAATCGTGTCTTTTTTCTATGGACAGCTGAATGGTTCGAAGGAGAGCCAGATGGGCGTGGGCGCGGATTTGATGGTGCAACCACCCAGCTCTTCGGCGCTGATTGGAGTTACGGGTGCACCCATGCCGGTGAAGTTGGGAGACGTGTTGCGGAAGCTGCCGCACGTCAACGTGGCTGCGCCGGTGATCTGGGAACTGACGACAAAACCGACTCTTGAAATTATCTACGGCATTGATCTGGCAAGCTACAACAGCATTCCGCCGGCGTTCAATTATCGCTCTGGCGGGCCCTTCCAGAGCGCTTATGACGTAATTGTCGACGACTTTTTTGCGGGAATGAAGAAGGTGGAGGTTGGCGACTCGATCGAAATTCTTAACCATCGATTCCGGGTGTGCGGAATCGTGGCGCACGGCAAAGGAGCGCGGAAATTTCTGCCACTTACGACCATGCAGGATCTGATTGGAGCGGAGAATAAGGCTTCAGTCTTCTACGTGAAGGTTGACGATCCCGCGAACACGGATTTGGTGGTAAATGAGATCAAAACCGTGCCGGGCATGGAAAACTACGCGGCGCGCTCCATGCAGGAATATTTATCGATGATGTCGGCCGATAACCTGCCAGGGTTTCAGACCGCGATCCGGATTGTGATTGCTATTTCGGTGATCATCGGCTTCATGGTGATCTTTCAGTCGATGTACACGGCGGTGATGGAGCGCACGCGCGAGATTGGCATTCTGAAATCAATGGGTGCGTCGAAGGCATTCATCGTCAACGTTGTTTTGCGCGAGACCGCGCTGCTGGCGATCCTTGGGATTATCGCGGGAATTGTGATCAGCCTGATAACAAGGCGCATCGTTCTGATCGAGCGGCCGGTGCTGCGGCTTTTCTGGAGTAGCGAATGGGTAATACGCACGACCGTGATCGCCATTGTCGGAGCTCTGGGTGGAGCGTTGTATCCCGCGTACAAAGCGGCGCAGAAGGACCCGATTGATGCGCTCGCATATGAGTAGAGCAGAGTTTCTTGCTGCTAGGCCAAGGCCTACGCTTTAACTCATCCTTTCTCGTTTCGAGTGTCACACTACTCAGTAGCTCGCAACCCTTGCTCTCTGCCCTGTCGCGTCAAGCCTTCATTTTCGTGGTTACGGTTTGTGACACTCCACGTCTAAAGCTCATCAGCAGGGCATCTCCCAACTCAGACTTCAAAACTCAAGGCTACAAGGAACCTGAACATCAAGCTGTGTGAGGAAGACTCCAAATGTTCTTCGGGAACTCAATCCGTCCGCTCTTAACGACAATCTCAGCAGGATTCTTATTTGGCACCACGCTCCTATCGGCGCAGCAGGTTCTTTCGGTTCCTCCGGAGTCGCCACGTTGGGATCTGCAGGGGCAAACCAAAGCGACTGAGTATCAAGGGCGGAAGTGCCTGTTGCTCGATGGCGGGGCTGCGGTGCTAAAGGATTTTGAGATGCGCGACGGTGTCGTCGATATGGAGGTCGCCACTCCCGCCAAGCGGGGGTTCTTCGGCCTCCAGTTTCGACTCGACACGGACGGCGCCAACGGCGAATGGGTGTATCTGCGCCAGCACAAGTCTGGGCTTCCCGACGCCATGCAGTACACACCGGTTCTCAACACGGGCGCGAACTGGCAAATCTATAACGGACCGGGCTTCACCGGCGCGGTAGACATTCCCAAGGATGTCTGGTTCCACTTGCGACTCGTGGTACTGGGGGCGCAGGCAAAGCTCTATATCAAAGACATGGACAAGCCGGCACTCGTCATCAACGACTTGAAGAGCAGCATACAAAAAGGCCAAGTGGCGTTGTATGTCCTGACCGGTGCCACCTATTTTTCGAACTTCGAAATCCGCACGACGCCCGATGCTCCCTGGGAGCGGCACCTGCCGGCGATGCCGCCAGGCACTCTCACCAAGTGGAACCTGTCGCCGTCGTACGATGCGCTCGCGCGGAATCTGGAGCGTCCGATCGACGCCACAGAAAGCGATGCCATTCATTGGCAGGAGGTGGAGGCGGAACCGCCCGGCTTTGTGGTTCTCTATCGTTATCGCGAAGCTCCGCATCCGATCGTCACGTTTCAGGGTGACTTCTCTAAGCGTCTCGAACCCAAGACGGGAATGAAAGTCTTGTATGCGCGAACGAGTATTGAATCCGACCGCGACCAGGTGAAAAAGCTTGAGATCGGTTATAGCGACGACGTCAGCGTGTTTCTGAATGGAAAGATTCTCTACCGCGGCCGAAGCGCACAGGGTTTTCGCGATCCCGGATTCCTCGGCATTGTTAATCCGGAAAACGATGCTGTGTATCTTCCCTTGAAAAAGGGCAGCAATGAACTGATGCTGGCGGTCAGCGAACTCGGCGGGGGATGGGGATTCATTTGCCGCTTGGTGGAGATGGAGGATTAAGCAAAGGCAGGTTGCTGAGCTTGTGTGGTTATTCTCCGGTTTCTCTATTCCTCCAGTTCGTCCTTGGCTTCCAATCCAGCGCGTTTCAGCAGACGGCGCAAGGCACTTTCTCCCGCGGCACCCCGTTGTTCTCCGGCGATGTTGCCGTCGCGATCAACGACCACGTAGATCGGATAACTTTTGGCGTTGTACATGGCGGCGAGATTCGTGTCTTTCGTGAGCACGATGGGAACGGATCGGGGGTGGTCGACGAGATATTTCTTTACTCGCGGGTCGGGTTCCAGGACATCTACCGCCAGCACAATCAGGCCTTTGCTGGAAAACTCTTTGGCGATATCGTCGACCAGTTCCGCTTCACCCTCGCAGGTGGTCCAGAACTCGAACAGAACGACCTTCCCCTTGGTCGCTTCGTTGTTGTACTGAACACCTGTCGTGGTTTTTGCGCGGAAGCGCGGAGCAGGTTGGCCGGTTTCACCGGCGGCGACCGCGCACAATGCAGCAGAGTAAGCGCAAATAGAACGAAGCGGCGGAAAATAACGGACGGCGCCGTCATGGCGCGGAATATTAGCACATGATCTCTACGTTAAGAACGAGGGAAAAATTAGTCTGGCCGGCCTGGTCAGGGACATATATTATGGTCGGCTCCGGAGGACCCCATGCCCGAGAATTCTGTCTCTAGTAACCGGCCCCGGCGGCTTCTATCCATCGATGGTGGCGGCTTGTTGGGACTGATCCCAGCCGAGGCGCTGATCCAGATCGAAAAGCAACTCGATGACCTGACGGGCAAGGCAGAGCCCCTTTGCAACCGATTTGATCTAATCGGAGGCACCAGCACCGGGGCGATTCTAGCTGCCGGTCTGGCGCTAGGGTTAAAGGCGACTGAGCTCCGCGATTTTTACCTCAACTTCGGCCACGAGATTTTCACCAAGACTTTTTTTGCCGTCCGCTTCTGGCATAGCTATCCGAGCGGTCCGCTGGAGAAGCACCTTAAAGATGTCTTCCAAGATACGATTCTGGGCAGCGACAAGCTGCGTACGCAGATTTTGATCGTCGCCAAGAATGCCACTCTGGGTAATGATTGGTTCTTCACCAACAATCCCAAGAATCGATTCTTCAAGCAAAACTCGGGTTTGCCTCTATGGCGGCTGGTTCGGTGCAGTTCCGCGGCTCCGACCTATTTTCCGCCGGAAACGATGACGATCCCCGCCGCCGACGGAGAGCCAGAGCAGACCTACGAATTTATCGATGGTGGTGTAAGCAGCTATAACAATCCAGCGCTGCAGGTGTTTCTAGAGGCGACCATCCCCGCCTATGGTCATGGCTGGCCGACAGGGACCGAGAACCTGCTTCTAATGTCGCTGGGTACAGGCTTCAACTCTGTGACCATTCCGGAAGGCCAGGCCAAGCATTACGAACTGATCGATTGGGGCAGGTATGTGGTCAAGGAGATGATGAACGAAGCCAACTTGCAGCAGAACATCCTCATGCAGTTGATTGGGCAGCGGCCGCAAACCGTGCCCTCCGCCATCTATGAACTGACGTCTTCTGAAGCAGCATCGGGCATTCCGAACGACGATGCGTTGAGCAAGATGCGAGCCGAGATGGGTGCGACGAAGCTCGTCACCTATCAGAGAATTACGGTCGGTCTGACCCGCAAACGCCTGGATGGGTGGGGCCTTACAGATATCGATCCGGTGAAGGTGCGAGAGATGGATGCTGCCGATCAGATCGGGAACATGCAGAGAATCGGGCAGGCGGTAGCGAAGGAGCAAGTGAAGATGAATTTACTGAGGGGATTCTTCTAAAGGACTGCGTTTTGTGTAACTCAGCGTTGACAATTCCTCGCACCCTACGGTATCTTTAAAGCTTTGGGAAGTCTCGCGGTTGCCCGCCTGATGGTCTGGCGTCCTCGCCGGAGAGTCAACGAGCGGTCTTCTTTGTAATTTCAATCGCGTTTCGCATTTTTTCATTCTGGGAGAGTTCCGATGTCAACCTATTTCCCCAAAGCGGGGGAAATTGTGCGCAAGTGGTACGTCGTGGATGCGGATGGGCAGACGCTTGGGCGTATGGCCTCGCAGGTAGCGCGCATCCTCATGGGCAAAGAGAATCCGCAATATACGCCGTTTCTCGATACCGGCGATCATGTGATCGTCATCAATGCCGAGAAGGTGCGGACGACCGGAATGAAGTCGGAGCAGAAGCAGTATCACCACTACACGGGCTATCCGGGCGGGCTGCGTACCGAAGATTATCGCAAGCGCTTGGCGCGCAGGCCGGAAAAGATTATTGAAGACGCGGTGCGGCGCATGTTGCCGAAGAACAAGCTGGCGGCGCACATGCTTTCTAAGCTGAATGTGTACAAGGGCGATAAGCATCCGCACGAGGCACAGAAGCCGCAGGCATTTCAGTTGGAAGTTCGCGCGTAGGCGTTTCTGGCGCAAAAGCTGAGAAGATCGAGGTCCTTCGCTCCGCCTGAAGAACGGCTGCGCTCAGGATGACAACGGTAGGGTTTGAATTTCAGGGAACATGAGAAAGCTCGCTTCGGCGCGGTTCGAGCTAGAAGCTAAGAGCTAGGAGCTAAGAGCTAGCATGGCGGAATTAGTTCAGTATTACGGAACGGGACGGCGGAAGCGGGCGATTGCGCGGGTTTATTTGCGTCCGGGCAGTGGAGACTTCAAAGTCAACGGGCGCGCGTTTGAGGAGTATTTTGTCACTCCGGCGCAACGGTCGGCCGCGAAGGCGCCGCTGGCATCCACCGAAACAGCGGCATCGTTCAACATCATCGCCAACGTGCTGGGCGGCGGAGTGCGCGGACAGGCCGACGCGGTGAAGCTTGGAATTGCGCGCGCCTTGATGCAGTTCAACGCCGAGCTGCGCGGGAAGCTGAAGTCGGAAGGAATGGTTTCGCGCGACTCGCGTGGCAAAGAACGGAAGAAGTACGGGCAGAAGGGCGCCAGGAAGCGATTCCAGTTCAGCAAGCGGTAGAGATTCCTCCGCCCCTCGCTGTCGCTCGGGGGTCGGAATGACAATGGGTTTGGCTTTTGCTGAAGGCTGAGAGCCGACGGCTGAAAGCTAGTTTAGGTGTTCAATTCTTCCTGTGCCTCGCGGCGCGGGGCGGGAATGGCAATCGGAGAGCAGTACCCAGTTGCCAGTACACAGTTGCCAGCGTTTTGCTGGGTACTGGGTACTCGGTGCTGAGAACTAACTTCCCGATGCAGACTGAATAAGGAGGTTCATTGGCAACTATTACCATGAAGGAATTGCTCGAAGCGGGTGTTCACTTCGGGCATCAGACGAAGCGCTGGAATCCCAAGATGAAGGAATACATCTTCGGAGAGCGCAACGGAATTTACATCATCGACCTGCAGAAGACGCTGAAGATGTTCAAAGAGGCGTCGAAATTCGTGCAGCAGCTGGCGACCGAAGGCAAGATCGTGCTGTTCGTGGGGACCAAGCGCCAGGCGCAGGATGCCATTGCCGAAGAGGCCACGAAGTGCGGCGGATTCTATATCAATCAGCGCTGGCTGGGCGGCCTGCTCACTAATTGGGTGACGGTGCAGAAGTCGGTAAAGCGGCTGAAGGAACTCGATGAGATGGCCACGGATGGCCGCTACGAGCTTCTGCCGAAAAAAGAAGTGATCAAACTCGAACGCGAGCGCAAGCATCTGCAGGCGAACTTGGCGGGCATCAAGAACATGAGCCGGTTGCCGGATGCGGTGTTCGTGATCGACTCGAACAAGGAACAAATCGCCGTTCGAGAAGCCCGCAAGCTGGGTATCCCGGTGGTTGCGGTTGTGGATACGAATTGCGATCCCAGCGAAGTGGATTACGTGATCCCTGGCAACGACGATGCGCTGCGGGCGATTCGCCTGTTTACTTCAAAGATTTCGGAGTCGATCGCTGAGGGCGCGCAGTTGATGAGCGACAAACAAGTCGCCGACATGACTGCAGCGACGGAACAAGCCCAGGCGCTGGAATTGCAGCAGGCAGAAGATGCGGCGGCGGCGCTTGAACTTCGTTCTCAGGAAGCTGCAGCGGCGTCCGATATGGCGGAAATCGGCGAGGACATCAGCATGGAAGAGGTGCTGGGTGGTCCGGGGAAGCTTAAGAAGCCGGTCGCGAACGAAGAAGCTGACGTGCATAAGGTCGAGAGTCAAACAGTTTAAAGTTGCGAGTACCGAGTACCTAGTAAAAACCGGGCACGTGGAAATCCTGACCCGCGCGGGTCGTCCGGCGCGGGTCAAAGTTTGTTAGAAGCAATGTTTCAAAGTTTCACTGGTTTCAAAGTTTCAGGGGCCACGCGGCTGCCATGGTCTTTGCAAACCTTGAAACTCTGAAACCTTGAAACCTCGTACGCACCAGAAATTCATAAGGACTCTCAACGAATGAGCACTACTATGGCAAACATTTCGGCAGCACAAGTGAAGGATCTCCGGGAAAAAACTGGAGCTCCCATGATGGATTGCAAACAGGCCCTGACTGAAGCTAAGGGCGATATGGAGCAGGCGGTCGTGATTCTGCGCAAGAAGGGCGTTTCGGTTGCGGCCAAAAAGGCGACGCGCGTGACCAGCGAAGGCTCGGTGACTAGCTACATTCACGCCGGGGGCAAGATTGGCGTGCTGGTCGAGGTGAATTGCGAAAGCGATTTCGTAGCTCGCACCGACGACTTCAAGGAACTGACGCACGACATCGCCATGCACATTGCGGCCAGCGATCCGAAGTACGTGCGTAAGGAAGACGTCACGGCGGCAGACTTTGCGCGCGAGAAGGACATTTTTCTGGCACAGGCCGTCGCCTCGGGTAAGCCGCAGAATATTGCGGAGAAGATGGTCGCCGGCAAAATGGAAAAGTTCTACGAAGAGGTCTGCCTGCTCGAACAGCCCTTCATTAAGGACCAGACCGTGTCGATCGCGCAGCTGATCGCGGCAAAAATCGGCAAGCTGGGCGAGAACATCAGTGTGCGGCGGTTTGCGCGTTTCAAAGTGGGCGACGCGGGCGAGACCGTCGCGGTCACCAAGCCTACCGAACAGAAAGCAGAGTAAATCAAGGAGCGCCCGGTAGGCGGCTTTTGTGATTGTCTTTTCGTAGTTAGTGCGGAGCGGGCGGGACGACGCCGCTACTAAAGACCTACATGACCTCGACTACCCCTGCTTTCAAACGCGTTCTGCTCAAACTTTCCGGCGAAGCCCTGGCTGCGAATCAAGGGTTTGGCGTGGACACGGCGCGAATCCACGAGGTCGCAGCCGAATTGGCGGACGTCCACAAGCTGGGTGTGCAACTCGCCATCGTGGTGGGCGGCGGCAATTTCTTTCGAGGCGTCGCCGACCAGGCTCGAGACATGGACCGCGTCTCCGCCGATCACATGGGAATGCTCGCCACGGTGATAAACGCACTAGCGCTTCAGGATGCGCTTGAAAAGCAGAAGGTCTATACGCGGGTGCAAACTGCAATTGAAATGAACCAGGTGGCGGAACCCTTTATCCGGCGGCGCGCCATCCGGCATCTGGAGAAAGGCCGCGTCGTGATCTTTGCCGGCGGCACGGGGAATCCTTACTTTTCGACGGACACGGCGGCGTCTTTGCGCGCCATGGAGATCAAGGCCGACGCGATTCTCAAGGCAACGAAGGTCGATGGCATTTACGATGCAGACCCCATGAAGGTGAAAGACGCCAAGAAATTCAGCGATATCACCTATATGGACGTGTTGAAGCTGGGTTTGAAGGTGATGGATTCGACCGCGATCAGTTTATGCAAGGACAACAACCTCCCCATCATCGTCTTCAACCTGAACGAGCATGGAAACATCCGCCGCGTGCTTTGCGGAGAAAAGATTGGGTCGAGGGTGGGCGCCTAAATCTCTAGCCACGGATTTGCACAGATTCATCTGGATTGTTCTTGAGATTCCTGATCCGTGCAAATCCGTGGCAACTTTCGTTTAGGGTTTATAATTCAGCGTTTTGATATCTGAAATTTTACGGAGCTGACTGACATGGCTCAAGCCACCATGGCCGCGATTCCGGGCCTGAAAGAAACTTACGTACAACTCAAGACCCGCATGGAGAAGGCCGTCGAGGATTTCCGCAAAGCGATGGCGGCAACGCGCACCGGGCGTGCCTCGGTACACATGCTCGACAGCGTGAGCGTGGATTATTACGGTTCGCAGATGCCGCTGAACCAGATCGCGCAGGTGCACGCGCCCGAGCCACAGATGATTACGGTGCAGCCCTTCGATCCCTCAGCGATCGGGGCAATCGAGAAGGCGATTCGCTCGGCGGAACTGGGCCTGAACCCGATGAACGACGGCAAGCTGATTCGCGTACCAGTGCCAGCTCTCACGCAGGAGCGGCGGCAGGAGATGGTGAAGCACCTGCATAAAGTGCTCGAGGAGCATCGCACTGCCGTACGCAACATTCGCCGCGACGGAAACGATGCCATCAAGAAGGCGATGAAAGACAAGAAAATTACTGAAGATGAAGAGAAGAGGTCGCTCGATGAGATTCAGAAACTCACCGACGACGAAATCAAGAAGATGGAAGAAATGAGCAAGGGCAAAGAGAAAGAAGTGTTGGAACTGAAGTAGACGCTCGGCTACACGAAATCCTCGCGAAACATGCACAAACGGGCGGCCCCGCGAGGTGGCCCGTATTCTTTTTTGACTTCGGCAGCCTTCTCCCTAGCAGACTCTATAATTGAAGCATGGCGAAGAAGGTCGTCCATGCCGCGTGCCCGCATGATTGTCCCGACGCTTGCGGTGTGTTAATCACGGTCGAGGATGGCCGGGCTACGAAGATTGTGGGGGATCCGGAGCACCCGGTGACTCGAGGATTCTTGTGCACGAAGGTTGCCAAGTACCTGGACCGGGTTTATTCGCCGGATCGAGTGCTGTATCCGATGCGAAGGATTGCGACAAAGGGGCTGGCAACGGCACGGAGCTTCGCTCCTAGACAGCCGGGCGTCTGCCCTAAGCTTGTCGAAGGGGCGGCTGTCCCTCCACAAGACCAAGTTTGGCAGCGTATTAGCTGGGACGAGGCGCTGGACGAGATCGCCTTGCATTTTCACGGCATCGTCGATGAATTCGGCAGCGAGGCGATTCTGCCTTATTCGTACGGTGGGACTTTGGGTGCGCTGAATGGCGGGTCCATGGACCGCAGATTTTTCGGGCGGCTCGGCGCTTCCGAGTTGGAGCGCACGATTTGCTCTTCGGCGGGCGAGGCCGGGATCGAGTCGGTGATGGGAGTGAAGCTCGGCACCGAACCCGAGCAGTTCATACATTCGCGCTACATAATCGCTTGGGCCTCAAACATTCACGGAAATAACGTTCACCTGTGGCCGTTCATCGTAGAGGCGCGGCGGCGGGGCGCGAAGCTGGTAGTGATCGATCCCTACCGCACGCGAACGGCGGAGTGCGCCGACTGGTATTTGCCGATCAATCCCGGCACCGATGGCGCGCTGGCTCTGGCGATGATGCACGTGATCACCAGCGAAGGGCTATACGACGCCGACTACGTGGCGAAATACACGCTGGGATTCGAGGAGTTGCGGGAAAAAGTAAAGTCGTATCCGCCGGAGCGTGCGGCGCGGTGGACAGGGATTTCGGCCGAAGATATCAGCAAGCTGGCGCGTGAGTATGCCACGATTCGACCTTCCGTGATCCGGGTAAATTACGGCGTCCAGCGCTCCGATGGAGGCGGGACGGCGACGCGCGCGATTGCGATGCTGCCTTGCATCATTGGATCGCTGAAAGAAGTTGGGGGAGGAATTCATCTTTCAACCAGCGGGGCATTTGGCTTAAACACTGGCGCGTTGAGGCGACCCGACTTGAACCCGGATCAGGGTCAGAGATTGAGAGGAAGACGGCCGCGCGTGATCAACATGGTTCGGCTGGGCGAGGCGCTGAATACGCTGAGCGATCCGCCGGTGAAGGCGCTTTTTGTCTATAACTCGAACCCCGCAGCGGTTTGTCCCAACCACAATGCGGTGGTTCGGGGATTGAAGCGTCCGGATTTGTTTACGGTGGTTCACGAGCAGTTCTTCACCGACACTACCGACTATGCCGATATCGTGTTGCCGGCGACAACGTTTTTCGAGCACAAGGATTTGCAGGCCGCTTATGGGCATTATTACCTGCAAGTCTCGGAGCAAGCGATTGAGCCGATGGGAGAATGCTGGCCGAACATGGAATTATTCCGGGCGCTCGCTGAGCGGATGGGATTCAAGGATGAATGTTTCAGTGAGACCATCGATGAAATGATCGATGGCGCATTGGCGTCGTCGAATCCCTGGTTGCAGGGAATCAGCCGGGAGCAGTTGGAACGGGAGGGACATATCCGGTTAAACTTCAATGGTCAGCGGTCAGTGGTTTGTGATCAATCAAAAACGGATGGAAGCGGCAGTGACGATGATTCCCAAAAACCATTCCTTCCCTTCGCTCATGGCAACTTCCGCACGCCGTCAGGAAAAGCTGAACTTTACAGCGAGGCGATGAAGGCATTGGGGCTTGATCCAGTGGCAGAGTTTAAGCCTCCGGCGGAATCGCGGCATGGAGCGCAGTCGTCGACGTTTCCGCTGGAGTTCCTGGCGCGCAAAGCCGACAACTTTCTGAACTCAACTTTTTCGAACGTATCTTCGGTGCGGCAGATGGAAGATGCGGACCTCTTGCAGATTCACTCGTCCGATGCCGAGGCGCGTGGCATTGCCGATGGGGAAACGGTAAGGGTCTACAACGATCGAGGAGAAATCCAATTGAAGGCCCGACTGGACGGTGCGGTTCAGCCCGGAGTGGTTGCCGCGACGCTGAATTGGGCCAAGCTTGGCCCCGGATTCCGGAACGTCAACGTGCTGACCTCAGAAAAACTTTCCGATCTGGGCAACTCCGCCACGTTTTATTCCGTCTTGGTGGAGGTGGAGAAAGCTAACGGCTAGTGGTCAGTGATTCCTGGTCTGGAAGATCAGCAGCGTTTCGTCACAAAATTAGAGACCGCGCGCCGAAACTGACCGTTAATCGCTAGCAATCGACCACCGATCTTGGACGCTTTCCGTTTCTCTACGTATAATGATCGTTTTCCTACATCCCAAAGCCTGAGGTAGTAGCGATTCATTTTCGCTTTCATCCAGACATTGTTGTGTCCGAGCGCGACCTGAGTTCTTCGGGCGCGGCCCATCCCGCATCTTCTTCATTTGCACAGCTTTGCCGAAGGATGCAGGGGTTCGCGCTGGCCTTGGCGGTCGCTCTGACATTCCTGTCGTCGCCGGCAAGCTTTGCGCAGAGCGAATTGATCGCCGAGATCAGCGTCACCGGCAACCGGAGAATTCCAGCTGAAACCATTCGGGCTCGCATTTTCAGTCGCGCTGGGGACGTCTACGACGCTGCCGCGCTGGAGCGGGACTTCAACTCTTTGTGGAACACAGGTTATTTCGAGGACATTCGCTTCACAAGGGAAGAAACACCCAAGGGCTGGAGGATCATTGTCCAGGTCAAGGAAAAGCCGACCATCCGGGAAATCAATTACGTCGGTCTGAGTTCGGTGACGACCAGCGATGTGTTGGACAGGTTCAAGGAAGCGAAGGTTGGTTTGGCGGTAGAGAGTCAATACGACCCAACGAAAGTGAAAAAGGCGGAGGTCGCGATCAAAGGCCTGCTGGCGGAGCACGGCCGGCAATTTGCCACCATCCGAACCGAGATCCGGCAGATCCCACCGGCAGCAATTGGAGTCACCTTCGTAGTGAAAGAAGGCCCGAAGGTTAAAGTGGGCAAGATCAAGTTCGAAGGCAATAAGAACGTCAAGACTCGAGTCTTGCGTTACGCCATGAAGAACCTGCGGCCCATCGGAGTTCCCCACTCGATTTTCCTGGAGAACATATTCGCCCGCACTTACGACGCAACCAAGCTGGACGAAGATACGGAACGGGTGCGGAACGAATACCAGAATCGCGGCTATTTCAAGGTAATCGTCGATCAGCCCAAGACGCAGATTCACGATACCGGGCACGCGGGTTTTCACATTCCGTTAATGCAGGGCGGGCCAGGCAAGGCGGTCGACATCACCATGCCGATCGAAGAAGGCGACCGCTATACGCTGGGCAGCATCACGTTTAAGAACAACAAGGCCGTACCGAACGTGAAGGCGCTGCGAGCGCTTTTCCCCATCAAAGATGGAGACACTTTTAGCAAAGAGAAAGTGGCGAAGGGCCTGGAGAACCTGCGCAAGGCCTATGGCGAGTTGGGCTACATCAATTTCACTTCGGTGCCGGATACCAGGTTTGACGACGAAAAGAAGCTGATCTTCCTCGAAGTTGACGTGGATGAAGGCAAGCCGTTCTTCGTTCGGCGCATTGAGTTCCAAGGCAATACCACGACGCGCGACAAGGTCATCCGGCGTGAAATCGCGCTGGAAGAAGGCAACGTCTACAACTCGCGCCTGTGGGAGTTGAGCCTGCTGCGATTGAACCAGCTGGGATACTTCGATCAACTGAAGCCGGACGATCCCAACACCACAGTTCGTCAGCTCGACGAAAAAGATGGATTGGTCGACCTGACGCTAAAGATCAAAGAAAAAGGAAAGAACAGCGTAGGCCTCAACGGCGGCGTCAGCGGTCTGGAAGGTGCTTTCGTGGGGATCAACTATGCGACCAACAATTTCCTTGGCCTGGGTGAAACGTTGTCGGTGCAGGCGAGCGTAGGAAACCTCGCGCGCAGCATCCGCTTCGGCTTCACCGAGCCGTACATGTTCGACCGGCCGTTGCAGTTTGGTTTCAATGTTTACTACAACAAAGTGAGCTACGATCAGGCGCGGCAGCTCTCGATTTTCAGAGGACAAACCCTGAACCTGCCGAACGCCGTGTTACAGAATCTGCAGAACTACACGCAGTCGAGCACAGGTTTTACGATGTCGTTGGGCTATCCGCTGGGACGTCGCTCATTCAAGCGCGTCGGGGTTACTTACTCGTTTGACCGATCGTCGCTGTTGGCGCTCAGCTCGGCATCGAAGAATCTGTTCGAGTTTCTAGCGTTCCGCGGCATCTCCGGGCCAAATGCTCTGGAAGGCATCATCACCAGCAAGATTTTCCCGAACTTCTCTTTTAATACGATCAACAGTCCGATCTCGCCGCACCAGGGGCACCAGTTCACCGCAGGAGCGGAGTTCGCGGGGCTGGGGGGCACGGTTCGTTCGATTCGTCCGATTATTCAGTACAAGCAATTTATTCCCGTGCAGAACCGGCGTAACGCGCTTGGCTTCAATGTTCAGGGATCTTTCATCAGTGGCTTCGGCGGCCTGGTTGCTCCGCCGTTCCAACGCTCTTACATGGGCGGTGAGAACGATCTGCGCGGCTTCGATATTCGCTCCGTGTCTCCGGTGGCATTCCTGCCGAGCGTGGGCGCGATCACGCTGACCGACCCGAGTGGGGTTCCCGTACCAAAAGATCCGCAGAATCCCCGTGCGGGGAATGTGACCATCCCGATTCCAGTGGATCAGATCACCTTCCCGGGCGGCGATTTCAGTATCGTCACCAACATGGAGTACCGCATCACCATCTACGGGCCGGTGGCGCTGGCGCCCTTCATCGATGCAGGAATCGACCCCATCCTCCGGCGGTCGCAGTTGCAGATTGCCCAGCAGCAATATCTCGAAGTCATCGGTACGCCGGTGGGATGCCCGACGCTGACTCAGGTTCCCACCGCGAACACTTGCAGCTTGGGCAGCGTATTAAACCCGCCGCCGTCGAATCAGTTGGAGGTTTTAGGCTCGACCAACTGGCGGCCGCGAATGTCCACTGGACTTGAGCTGCAGATGTTCCTGCCAGTAATCAATGCGCCGTTCCGGATTTATTGGGCATACAATCCTCTGCGGCTGGACAGTCCGGCGAATCCGCCCATTCCGATCACGCCTGATATGTTCCCGAAAACCTGCAATCCGGTTACAGGTTGCCAACTAACCGGCGCGGGCCTGTATACGTATAACCTGGCGAGAACCCAGTTCGCACCCAGCTTCCTGCTGCGTGAGCCGCGGAAGACGTTCCGGTTCACCGTGGCGACCACGTTCTAGGGACCATGTATTTCAAGGGTACGCAGTGCGACCGGAGGTTTGACGGCACTGAGGGGGCTTACTATAATGGCTTCCACCCACGCCTCAATGGCAAGCTGATTCGTTGGACGACAAGTCCGCAACCTCGGCGTGTGACGCTGGCAATCCGGTGCGTCTCGTTTGATGGCGGCCGTTGTAAGTGAGGAAGTCGCGTGGTTACGGCCCAGCGTTGCTAAAGAAGATGAAGAATCTGAGTTCTTCCCCGGAAAGAATTACCAGAACCATGTTTACGGGAACAATTTTCCAAGGAGTTTAGCGTCCAATGACAAGCAAGTACATGCGGTCTTTCCTGGCCACTGCGGTTTTCTCCGTGATTTCCGCCTGGGCTCAAACCGGTAGCGCCGCTGCCGCTCCCACGGGTGGGGCTGGCGCGCCCGCGCCGGCGTCTCCTGCAACATCCTCCCCGGTGATGACAACCGGCACTGGCACCAAAGTGGGCACCATCAACATCGAGCAGGCGGTTCTCGGCTCGAACGAGGGCCAGCGCGACTTCGAAGCCCTACGCAAAAAGCTGGAGCCCAAACAGAATGAACTGAAGGGCCAGAACGATGAACTCGAAGGCCTGCAGAAACAATTGCAGACCCAGGGCGACAAGCTGAACGAGGATGCCCGCGCCAGCCTGGTAAAACAGATTGAGACCAAGAAGAAGTCTTTCGATCGTGCTGTGCAGGATGCACAGGAGGACGCGCAAAATCAGCAGAAGGAAATCTTTTCGCGCATTCTGCAAAAGATGGCGCCCTCAATCGTAAAGTACGCGCAGGAAAACTCCCTCGGCATGATCGTAGACGTGTCGAACCCCTGGCCGCAGAGTCCCGTTTTGTGGGCGGATGGCGGAGTGGATATCACGAAAAATGTAGTGGATGTATACAACGCGCAATCGGGCGTACCGGCTCCAGCGGCAGGCGCAGCACCGAAACCGGCGGGCACAAAGCCCGCAGGCACTACAACGCCGAAGCCAACGACACCGAAGCCGACCGAACCACCGAAGTAGTTTGACTTAGATCGCTTGCCCGGAATAGAGGCCGCGCCGCTCGCAGATCATGGCAATGAGCAAGAGCTTGCTGTGACTGATGATCGGCGCGGCTATTGTTTTTGCATTTGATCGAGTGCAGCGAGAACTTCTTCGCTATGCTGTGCGGGATTCACGCTGGTGTAAACCTTGGCAATTTTCCCGGTGGGGTCGATGAGGAATGTGTGCCGGGCGGCAAATTTTACAAATCCCAGGTTCGTTAGCGAACCGTAGGCACTGGTTACCTTACCGCCGCTGTCAGCCAGCAGCTTGAAATTCAGTCCTTCTTTTGCGCAAAAAGCCTTGTGCGAATCAACGCTGTCCAGGCTGACGCCCAGAACGACTGCTTTGCGTTCGGCATACCTGGCCTGATCCACCTGAAAGTTGTGCGCTTCGCGCGTGCAGCCCGGAGTCTGATCCTTGGGATAAAAATAAAGCACGACCCAACTGCCGTGGTAGTTTTTCAGGCTGACCGACGCGCCATCCTGTGAAGGCAGAGTGAAATCCGGTGCGGCGCTGCCTGGACCGGGAGCTGAGCGAGATGAGAAAAGCCGCGGGACCAGCAAAACAGCCGCTACAACCACAATCACCAACAGTATGACTCGGAACATGAAGACCCTCCAAAGACTGTGCGCGTGAAGCCCACGCGGCCGGGACTTGCATCCACTCGAACCGGGCTATTGTAGAACGTTTGGACACCTCCTTTCGTCCAGCAAAATTCCTCATAATTCAATATCATGGAACGTTCGCCCTTATTCAACGGAGAGACAAGACGTGGCTCAGACTGAAACCGATGGTCAAGAGGTATTGGAAACTCGCGAGTGGGTCGACTCACTGGACTATGTGCTGTCACAGGGCGGTCCAACACGCGCCGGGCGGCTAATACAACAGCTAGCACTACACGCGAAGCGCGCCGCTGGGGTGAACCTTCCTTTTTCAGCGACTACGCCTTATCAAAATACGATTCCTTCCCCGCAACAGGCACCGTTCCCCGGAAGCCAGGAAATGGAGCGCCGCATCAAGAGCCTGGTGCGGTGGAACGCGCTGGCAATGGTCGTGCGGGCGAACAAGATTCAGGAAGGCATCGGCGGGCATATCTCGACTTTTGCTTCAGCGGCAACTTTGTACGAGGTCGCTTTCAATCATTTCTTTCAAACGCGAAACGAAAGCGGCGACCGCGATTTTGTTTACTTCCAAGGCCATGCTGCGCCCGGGATCTATGCTCGCGCTTATCTCGAAGGTCGCATTCCGAAAGAGAAGCTGGAAAATTTTCGGCGTGAATTGAAGCCCGGTGGCGGCCTGAGTTCCTATCCTCACCCGTGGTTAATGCCGGATTTCTGGGAGTTCCCCACGGTTTCCATGGGCCTCGGCCCGATTCAGGCGATCTATCACGCGCGCTTCATTCGGTATCTGGAGAACCGCGGGCTGAAAGAATCCAGAGGCGGCAAGGTGTGGGCATTCCTGGGCGATGGCGAGATGGATGAGCCCGAGTCTCTGGGATCGATCACCCTCGCGTCGCGGGAAAATCTCGATAACTTGATCTTCGTGGTGAACTGCAATCTGCAGCGTCTTGATGGCCCGGTACGCGGCAATGGGAAGATTATTCAGGAGCTCGAAGCCATTTTCCGCGGCGCGGGATGGAATGTCATTAAGTGCATTTGGGGCTCGGACTGGGACAGCCTGATTCGCGCAGATCGTGACGGCATTCTTGTACGGCGCCTGGGAGAAATCAGCGACGGGCAATATCAGAAGTATTTCGTGGAAAGCGGAGCCTACTTCCGCCAGAACTTGTTCGGCACGGATCCTCGTCTACTGAAAATGGTGGAGCATCTTTCCGACGAGCAACTGGCGCGCATGCGGCTGGGCGGTCACGACCCCATCAAAGTTCATGCCGCCTATCGGGCAGCGGTGGACCACACCGGCTCTCCTACCATCATCCTGGCCAAAACCATCAAAGGCTATGGCCTGGGCGAAGCGGGCGAAGGCAAGAACATCACCCACCAGCAGAAGAAGCTGAATGAGGATGAGCTGGAGCTTTTCCGTTCACGCTTCGGCATTCCAATTCCTGACGACGAACTGCATAATGCGCCTTTCTACCGGCCCGCAGACGACAGCGCCGAAATCAAGTACATGCAGGCGCAACGGCAAAAACTCGGCGGATACATGCCGCAACGGAAGGCGCGCGCCACGCCGCTGAAGCCAGTTCCTGATTCGTACTTTGAAGAGTTCTTCAAGGGCACCGAAGGTCGGGAAGTCGCGACCACGATGGTCTTCGTGCGGCTACTCGGAAAATTGCTGCGCGATCCCGAGGTGGGCAAACTGATTGTGCCCATCATTCCCGACGAGGCTCGAACTTTTGGCATGGAAGCTTTATTCCGCCAGGTCGGCATTTACTCGAGCGTTGGACAGCTTTACGAGCCGGTCGATATGGACACGCTTCTGTACTACAAAGAAGCGAAGAACGGACAAATTCTCGAAGAGGGCATTACAGAAGCTGGGTCCATGTGCTCGTTCATCGCGGCAGGTACCGCGTATGCGAACCACGGCATCAACACCATTCCCTTCTTTATTTATTACTCGATGTTCGGCTTCCAGCGCATCGGAGATTTGATCTGGGCCGCGGCCGACATGCGCTGCCGCGGCTTCCTCGTAGGCGGGACCGCGGGACGAACCACTCTGGCCGGCGAGGGCCTGCAGCATCAGGACGGTCATAGTCACGTGCTTGCGTTGCCCGTTCCTAACTTGCTCGCATACGATCCCGCGTTTGCGTATGAGATTGCCATCATTATTCAGGATGGCATTAAGCGCATGTACGTCGATCAGGAATCGATTTTCTACTACCTCACCGTAACCAACGAGCCGCTTCCCATGCCAGAGATGCCGAAAGGCGGGAACGTTCGCGAAGGCGTATTGCGGGGTCTTTACCGCTTCAAAACGGCGGACACACCAGATACGAAACTGCGCGCGCAATTGTTGGGAAGTGGAACCATCATGTACGAGGTGTTGAAAGCGCAGACGATTCTCAAAGAAAAATACGGAGTTGCGGCGGACGTATGGAGCGTCACCAGCTACAAAGAGCTCTATCGCGACGCCAACGACTGCGAGCGCTGGAACATGTTGCACCCCGGCGAATCGCCGAGGACACCGTTCGTTACGCAGTCATTAAAGGATGCGCCCGGACCGTTCATTGCGGCATCCGATTACATGAAGGTGCTGCCGGAAAGCCTGGCAAAGTGGGTGCCGGGACAACTGGTTTCCCTGGGTACTGACGGCTTTGGACGCAGCGAGAACCGGGTGGCCTTGCGCGACTTCTTCGAAGTGGACGCCAAGCACATAGTGCTGGCCACGCTCGGAGCGCTAGCGCGGGAAAAGAAAATCGGCCTCGACCTGGTGAAGCGGGCGATCAAGGATCTTGAAATCAATGCGGAAAAACTGAACCCGGCAACAAGCTGAACTGGGGTTGCGAATCGTCTTTGGAAAAAATCAAGGAATGGAATCAGTGATCGAATTCAAACTTCCCGCACTCGGCGAAAATATCGAACAGGGCGACCTCGTGCGCCTCATGATCGCACCCGGCACAAGCGTCAGCGCGGGCCAGGCGGTGATGGAACTCGAAACCGACAAGGCTGTGGTCGAGGTGCCTTCGTCGGTGAGCGGAACGGTGCATGAGATCCTGGTCAAAGAGGGCGACAAGATCAAAGTCGGCCAGGTGATTTTTACGGCGGACAGTAATGGTAATGTGGCTTCAGCGGAAGCGCCGCTTCAGCCCGAGGCGCGCACAGATAATGCAAATCCACCGGCTGCGCGGCGTCCCTCCGGCGCCCCGGCGGCGACCGCAGCAAAACCGCAACGCTCTTCGGCATCAGCGTCACAACCGTCACTGCCTCAACCCCAACCTCCTCAATCGATCTCGTCGCAGGTGCATGCGCAACCTACGGCACAGCCAGCGCCTTCCTCCGCGGCAACAGCCAGCGAATTCCGGCTGCAGGAGCTCGGGGAAAATATTTCGCAGGGCGATCTTGTGCGCTTGATGATTACCCCGGGTGCGAAAGTTTCCGAGGGCCAGCCGGTGATGGAACTGGAAACCGACAAGGCCGTGGTTGAAGTTCCCTCAAATGTGAGCGGCGTTGTCAATGAAGTGAAGGTGAAGGAAGGCGACAAGATCAAAGTTGGGCAGGTGATCTTTACGCTGCAAGGCGGTGCTCCATCGCAGGCCGAGCCAGTTCGTCCTTCGAACCTTCCGGTGGAACACGTTTCTGGGCAGCATGGCGCACGCCTGGCTTTTCAAGCGGCGATTCGCGCTGAGGGAAAAACCGAAGAACAGGCGCTTCCTCCCGACCGTCCCGTGGCGCAGCCAGCCGCATTCTCCATGCCGGTGCAGTTGGGTAAGGTCGCTGGAACCGAGCACCGTGCCCCGGTTCCCGCGGCGCCGCACACCCGCCGTTTAGCGCGCGAGCTTGGGGTTGATATTTACGAAGTCAAGGGTACAGGCCCGGGCGGACGTATCAGTGAAGACGATGTGAAGGCTTATGCCAAGTCGCTGCTGGCCTCAGCCGTTCCCACTCCGCAGGCTGCGCCGCGCGCTGGACATTTCATCGAACCCAAGCTGCCGGATTTTGCCAAGTGGGGAAAAATCGAACGCGTTTCCATGCGCGGCGTACGCCGAAAAACAGCGGAACATCTGGCTGAATCGTGGAACACGATCCCTCACGTTACGCAGCACGACCGCGCCGACATCACCGAACTCGAGCAGCTGCGCGCGCGTTTTGCTCCCAAGGCCGAACAGGCTGGCGGCAAGATGACCGTGACCGCCATCGCTTTGAAGGTCTGCGCTGCCGCGCTCAAAGTGTTCCCGCAATTCAACGCAACCATCGATATGGAGAAGGAAGAAATTATTTACAAGCAGTACATCAGCATCGGGGTTGCGGCTGATACCGATCGCGGCTTGCTGGTTCCGGTGATCCGCGACGTGGACAAGAAAAATATTGTGGAACTCGCGGTCGAACTTTCGCAGCTCTCGCAGAAGGCGCGCGAAAAGAAAATAACGCTCGCCGATATGGAAGGCGGAACCTTCACCATCACCAACCTCGGCGGAATTGGGGGAACGGCGTTCACTCCGATTGTGAATCATCCCGAAGTCGCGATTCTCGGGCTTTCGCGTTCGCGCGTGGAGCCGGAATGGATTGGCGGAAAGTTCGAGCCGCGGCTCATCCTGCCGCTCTCGCTCTCCTACGATCATCGGCTTATCGATGGCGCCGACGCCGCCCGTTTTCTGCGCTGGGTTGCTGAAGCCTTTGAGCAGCCTTTCCTGCTTTCCGTTCAGGGATAACGTCCGCGCAAGATCATCCGAAGAAAGTCATCATGAACGAAACTGCCAATCAAACGCAGGATGGAACTAGCAATAGCTTGCGCATCGCCGTAGTCGGCGGAGGCCCCGGCGGCTACGCTGCCGCTTTTCTTGCGGCCGATCTAGGCATGCAGGTTACGCTGATCGATCCGGAGGCTAATCCCGGCGGCGTGTGTCTCTACCGCGGCTGCATCCCGTCGAAGGCGCTGCTGCACGTCGCCAAGCTGATCGAAGAGTCTCAGCAAGCTAAGAATTGGGGAATCGACTTTCCCGAGCCGAAAATCGATCTGCCGCGCTTACGAACGTGGAAAGAAGGCGTCGTCAAGAAGCTTACGGGAGGCTTAGGACAACTTTCCAAGCAGCACCACGTCGAATATATTCAGGGCCGCGCCGCGTTTGAAAATTCGACCACTCTTCGGATCACAAAGACCGATTCCGCCGAAGTAACTCTCTCCTTCGATCGCATCATCCTCGCGACCGGCTCGCGGCCGGCGATCATTCCAGCGCTCAAGATCGATTCGCCACGCCTGATGGATTCCACCGGAGGCCTCAATCTCGAAGACATCCCCGGCAGCCTGCTCGTCGTCGGCGGCGGATATATCGGCCTGGAACTCGGTTCGGTCTATGCGGCGATGGGCACGCGCGTCACTGTTGTCGAAATGCTTCCGGGACTGCTTCCGGGTGCAGATCGCGATCTGGTTCTTCCGCTTCACAAACGCCTCGAGAAAAAGTTTGAAGCAATCCTGCTGAACACCACCGTCGCATCGCTGAAAGAGGACGGAGCGGGAATCCGCGCGACCTTCGCTGGCGCATCGGTGAAAGACGACAGCCGCGAAAAAATTTTCGACCGAGTCCTGGTTTCGGTTGGGCGCAAACCGAACTCCGAAATTCCCGGTCTCGAAAAAACGCAGGTGCATGTCAGCACGCGCGGTTTTATCGAAGTCAACAAGCAACTGCAGACTGCCGATCCTTCGATTTACGCCATCGGCGATGTAGTCGGCGAACCCATGCTGGCGCACAAGGCTTCGCACGAAGGCCGGACCGCCGTCGAGGCCATCGCAGGGCACAAGGTCGCATTCGAGCCCGCTGCGATTCCGGCCGTGGTGTTCACCGATCCGGAAGTGGCATGGTGCGGCCTCACCGAAATTCAGGCGGAAAAAGAAAATCGCGAAATCAAAGTTGCGAAATTTCCCTGGGGTGCGTCCGGCCGCGCGGTTACGCTGGACCGTCCGGAAGGAATGACTAAGCTGCTCGTCGACCCGCAGAGTGAACGAGTCCTGGGTATCGGCATTGTCGGCGCTGGCGCTGGGGAACTTATCGCCGAAGGAGTTCTCGCCGTCGAAATGGCTGCGCTCGCGAGCGATGTCGCCATGACAATCCATCCTCATCCAACGCTTTCCGAAACTGTGATGGAAGCTGCCGAAGTTTTCTTTGGAACCAGCACCGACGTCTACCGGCCCAAGCGCGGGTGATCGCAGTATGATCGGACGCGACTGATCAGTCGCGGTTAATATGGGGAAGACGCCCATGTTCAATTCTTTAAAGATTATTTCCAGAGCAATTGTTTTTTTGGCGCTTGGTCTAGCGACCTGTGCGCCGCTCTGCGCTCAGAGTCCGCTCACACAGATTTTGCAGTCCGCGGCCCCGGTCGGCACCTCCTCGAAACCTTCCGACCAGCTAGGCCGTGACACGCCATACGGAACCGTCTATGGCTTCCTGCAGGCGGCGCAATCGCGCGAGTACAGCATCGCAGCGCAGTATTTGCAGATGAGTGCTGCGGCTCGCCAAAGCGAAGGCGATACGCTGGCGATGAAGCTGAATGTAGCGATGAATAGTGCGTTCGCCGGCAACCTGGGGCCGAGCCGGTTGCCGGAAGGAACCCCGCAGGAAGACGTTCCGTCCGGCCACCAGAAGTTGGGAACGATGTCCTCCGGTGATGTGGAGGCCGAGCTCGAACTGGTTCGAGTGAATGATCCCAGTGCCGGGAAAATCTGGCTGATTTCTTCCGCCACTCTCGCGAAAGTTCCCGAACTCTACGATCAAGTCGAGGCCCGGCAAGTAGAGACGCGTTTACCGCAGTGGACCGTGAAGCACCAGTTCGGCGGCATGCCGTTGTGGCAATGGTTTGCCCTGGTTTTGCTGATTTTGGCAGCGGCGGCAGTGGGTTGGCTATTGCTGGTGTTGGGGCAAATCCCATTGCGATGGTGGGCGCGTCGGCACGGGCAGGCGGAGGTCGCGCAATGGCGCTCCGTGTCGGGGCCGGCGTGGCTGCTTGTTGGCACGCTTATCCACCGAATTTTCGCCAGTTACCTGGGCATACCGCTGCTGCCCTGGCTCTACTACAAACACATCACGGAGGTCGCCGTTATCATCGGCGCGTTCTGGATTCTATGGAGCATCATTCGCTGGTTCCTGCGTGGCGTGCGAAACCGGGCTCTCGCACACGGACACTCCGGCACTGGTTCGCTCATGCTGCTGGGCGAGCGCATCGTCAAAGCCGTGGTCGTCGTGATGGCCATCTTCCTCATCCTGAGTGTGCTGGGCTTCGATATGAGCAAAGCGCTGGCCGGCGTTGGAATTGGCGCACTGGCCGTCGGCTTTGGCGCGCAGCAGACGATTGCTAATTTATTCGGCGGCGTTTCGGTTTTAGGCGACGAAGTAATCCGTGTTGGGGACGTTTGCAAATTCGGCGATCGCACGGGAACCGTCGAGGACATTGGGCTGCGCTCTACTCGCGTGCGCACGGAGGAAAGAACGCTGCTGGCGATTCCTAACGGAACGGTAGCGACCATCAACGTTGAGAACCTGAGCCGTCGCGATAAGATTCTTTTCAAAACTGTGCTGGGCTTTCATTTGGACACGTCGTCCGACCATCTGCGTGACGTGCTTTCCGAAATTCGCCGCGTAATCGGCAGCAATCCCAAGGTCGAGAACTCTACGGTGCGTGTGCGGTTGGTGGAACTGGCCTCCGCTGCCATCAATGTGGAAGTTGTCTGTTACGTGATGACCACGGAGTTCGACAAATTTGCCGAAGTCCGCGAAGAATTGCTCCTTCAGATTATGAAGTTTGTCGAGGACTCTCCAGCCAATTTCGCGTCTCCGTCACAGACGCTTTATCTAAGCCAGGACTCGAAAGCGACGAAGGAAAAAACGGATGCCGCGGTTAATGCAATTCTGGATAAGAAGTGAGGTGGAAAAAACGCAGGTGACGGAAAGAACGCAAGCAACGACGACTAATGTTTCGCTTGCCATCGTTGCGTCAACCAGACTAGAAATCTGTGCGTAGGAAAGTAAACAGCGGCGGGAACAATCAATAAGTATCCAAACAAATATACCAACCCCGGCACTGAGTGCTGTTGGTG
>Ga0210405_10000465_pt1 | contig 54162 bp, 54 predicted proteins | sample IncBWH11MmetaG_FD_155492 | JGI IMG/M metagenome (GOLD analysis project Ga0210405, IMG submission 155492) | Forest soil microbial communities from Barre Woods Harvard Forest LTER site, Petersham, Massachusetts, United States - Inc-BW-H-11-M | ecosystem: Environmental > Terrestrial > Soil >...
CGTGGCAGAGCTCGACGGCAAAGGTGAAGTCGTCGGCGGAATTGTGGTGATGCGTTACGGCGAAAACGCGCTCACCGTCATCGACGGCGTCAAGCGCAAGATCGACGATATCAAGTCGTCATTGCCCGCCGGTGTGCGAATCGTTCCAACCTACGATCGCAGCGAATTAATCCACCGCTCCATTTCAACGCTGCGGGAAAAGCTGATCGAAGAAAGCATCGTCGTCGCGCTCGTCTGTCTTGTCTTCCTTTGGCACGTCCGCTCAGCGCTTGTCGCGATCATCACGCTGCCCATTGCGATCCTCGCCTCGTTCATTCCGATGTTCTACTCACATCTAACGAGTAACATCATGTCGCTCGGTGGAATCGCGATCGCGATTGGTGCAATGATCGACGCGGCCATCATCATGGTCGAGAACGCGCACAAGTCTCTCGAACAGTTTCGGGAGAACCACGGCCGCGAACCAAGCAATAGCGAACGCATCGAAGCGATTATTGCGGCGGCTAAGACCGTAGGCCGACCGCTTTTCTTTTCGCTCCTTGTCATCACGGTAAGTTTTCTGCCCGTGTTTTCGCTCACTGCGCAGGAAGGCCGCTTGTTCAAGCCGCTCGCATTCACCAAAACGTTCTCGATGTTTTTTGCTGCGATACTGGCGATTACGCTCGCTCCGGTTCTGATGACGTTGTTGATCCGAGGAAAAATTGCGCCGGAAACGAAAAATCCCGTGAATCGATTTCTGATTTCGATTTACGAGCCGGCCTTGAATTTTGTCCTGCGCTTTCGCGGATTTGTCCTACTCGGCGCACTGTTGCTTTTACTGCTGACAATTTTTCCGTTTGCGAGACTTGGCAAGGAATTCATGCCGCCGTTGAACGAAGGAACTTTGCTCTACATGCCCACGGCGGTGCCCGGAATGTCGATCACGGAGGCGACCAAGATCCTTCAAATACAAGATCGACAACTGAAAAAGTTTCCTGAAGTGACGACCGTTTTCGGCAAAGCCGGCCAAGCTGACACCTCAACCGATCCTGCGCCGCTTTCCATGTTCGAAACAATTGTATCGCTCAAGCCGTTCGATCAATGGCCGCGCGGCATGACTTGGGAAAAGTTTCTCGATGAACTGAACATGAATCTCCGGACTCCGGGAATGGCGAACATTTTCTGGATGCCGATCCAAACGCGAACGGAAATGCTGATGACAGGATTTCGGAGCGCGTTAGGGATAAAAGTTTTCGGACCCGATTTGCAGGGTATCGAAACTCTTGCCGTCCAAATCGAAAAAGCGATTTTCGATCTTCCCGATACGCGCAGTGCCTTTGCCGAGCGCACGGTTGGCGGTTACTTCCTCGATTTCGATGTGAACCGTGAAGCAGCGGCACGTTACGGATTAACCGCCGGTGATGTGAATGACGTTGTCGAGACGGCAATTGGCGGCAGGATAATTACGACAACGGTAGAAGCACGTGAGCGTTATCCGGTCAGAGCGCGATATGCGCCGGATTTCCGGCAGGACCTCGATTCACTCAAGCGTGTGCTGATTCCTACTCCGACCGGTGCGCAGATCCCGATATCACTCGTGGCGGACATCAAGTACCACACTGGGCCGCCGAGCATTCGCGACGAAAACGGACAATTAGTTGGCTTCATTTTAATCGATCCCTCGACGAGCAACATCGACGGCTATGTACGTAAGGCCGCGAAACGTATCGCCGAGCGCATTAAATTTCCGGCTGGCTATCATATCGAATGGGCGGGCCAGTTTCAATACATCCAACAAGCCGACGAGCGTTTGAAGATTGTCGTTCCGCTGACGCTCTCGATCATCTTCATTCTCATTTACGTCAACACGCGTTCAGTGGTGAAAACGGGCATCGTGTTGCTTGCGGTTCCATTTTCACTCATCGGCGCATTTTGGTTGCTTTGGTTGCTCGGTTATCACATGAGCGTCGCGGTGTGGGTCGGATTGCTCGCGCTGGCCGGGTTGGATGCTGAGACCGGCGTCGTCATGTTGCTCTATCTTGATCATGCGTGGGAGAAATTTCGCGCAGAAGGCCGAATGAAATCGGTCGCTGATCTTCAGGCTGCGATTCACGAGGGCGCAGTGCAACGTCTGCGGCCGAAAATCATGACTGCATGTGCAATTTTTTTTGGATTGTTGCCAATCATGTGGTCGCCCATCACGCAAGCCGGCGCCGATGTCATGAAACGCATCGCAACGCCAATGATCGGAGGAATAATTACCAGCGCGTCGCTCGAACTATTGATCTATCCGATCATCTATCTGCTTTGGCGGCGACGCGAGTTGCCTGCTGAAACCGGTTCTCATTAATTGATGTAAAGGAGGCGATGACATGAAGAACTCGATCTTAAGTGTTGGTCTCGCTCCTGCAGTCCTCGCAAGTTCCGCGCTTGGAGCGTCACAGAAAATCACTTGCCGCGTAACGGGCAAGGCGATGGATAAGTGCTGTTGTGAAACGAAGGACAGCAGGTTCTACTGCAAGCTGACGAAGAAGACCTACAGCGAATGCTGCTGCGACATGAAGTGAGCTCGAAGCAGACTGGCTGACGCTAAATTTATAATCGAATGGCTGAAGTTACTTGCAACCGCAGTCTTTGCCGCAGTTGCATTCCTTCTTGTCGTTCATTGGGCAATTCTTGCCGCTTTTCTTGCAGCTGACCTTTTCCGCCGCAAAACCGGTGGTGCAAATCATCGCCGCGAGCATCGACATCAGAACCCTCATGGACGTTTTCATTGCGCTAATGTTAGCTACGATGTGAGTCACGCGCCAGACGAAATTTGGCGTGGGAGACTGAAGAATGAACTGGCTTTGGATGGGGATTTATCACGGTGCAGCGATGTTCTGGGAAACGCTGTGGGCGCTCGTGCTTGGGTTTGGAATTTCGGCCGGGCTCCAGGTTTTTGTCAGCAAGGAGCGAATGACGCAACTTCTCGGTCGCCCCGGTTTGAGAGAAATATTGCTGGCAACTGGTTTCGGCGCCGCGAGCTCGTCTTGTTCCTACGCCGCGGCTTCGATTGGCCGGAGCGCATTTCAAAAAGGGGCGGCGCTCGTCCCTGCACTCGCATTCATGTTCGCCTCGACCAATCTCGTTATCGAACTCGGCGCGGTGTTGTGGTTGCTGATGGGTTGGCGGTTTGTTCTTGCCGAAGTTATCGGTGCGTTTGTCTTGATCGGCGTGATGTGGCTGCTGATTTCGATTTTCTTGCCAAAAAGCTTAGAAGCCGAAGCGCGCCGGCGTTCCGAGGCCGCCGATGACGAATGTGGTCACCATAATCATGAACATCACCACGCTCACGAGCATCAAAACGAAAGCAAATGGACGCGGCTTGCCGGTTCGTTTTGGATGGATTGGGTGATGCTCTGGAAAGAACTCGTTGCAGGATTTTTGATCGCCGGATTCCTGGCCGCGCTCGTTCCGCCGGATTGGTGGAAATCTCTTTTCATCGAAACCGGTAATCCGGTCTTGCGTTTGATCGAGAACGCCGCGGTCGGTCCTATCATCGCAATTCTGTCGTTCGTTTGTTCGGTTGGAAACATCCCGCTGGCGAGCTTGCTTTGGCAGAACGGAATCAGTTTTGGCGGGGTGATCTCGTTTATCTATGCCGATTTGCTCGTCATTCCGCTGATTTTGATTTACCGGAAATATTTTGGCGGCCGCGCAACGTTTTACATCGTCGTTATCTTTTATGCCTCCATGGTCTCCGCCGGGATTATCGTCGATCTAATCTTCGCGGCTCTGCATCTGATTCCACAGGGCGAACGGCCGATCAGCCCGATCGAGCATGCCACTTTCAGTTGGAATTACACAACGTGGCTGGATTATGTCGCGATCGCGGTGGCAGCGTGGCTTTGGGCCTTGAAAATGCGCAGCAGGCGCGTGGTTTGACTCGCGACTGCAATTTTGGCTTTGCAATTCGGAGCCGAAATCGAAAATCTTTTCGACTGTCCAATTATTCCGAACAACGTCGCTTTATGATCACACGGGTTCTTATCGCAACGGTCGCCGGTTTGTTTGTTGCTCCGTTTGCCTTCGGCCAAATGAAATATAGCCGCACCAGGTCGCAGTCGCCCACGCCCACACCAAGTCCGAGTTCAACGCCGCCGCAGCAGAAAATGGCGCCGGCGCAAACCCAGCTTCCCACGACGTCACCAAGAACAGTCTCTTCTCCGCGAACTGCGCCCTCGCCGCGAGATACACCCATGCTGATCCATCCAAAAGAGATGTCCACTGCAGGAGCGCCGGTTCAGCCGAGAACGGCCGGTGCACGGCCGCTGATTCAGCCGAAACCAACTCCGGCACTGGCATTGATTCCGCCCAAAACTGCAACTACACCGGCGCCGATGCCGGCGAAGCCGACGCCCACGCCGGTGCCGCCTCCGGACGTTAAAGCTTATCTCGACAAACAGGTCGCGAGCTCCAAGGACCAGAAATTCCACATGACCATGAACGGAAAAGACCTCGCGCTTACTCCATTCCACGTCTGGTCTCAAAAAACCACTGGTCCCAACACCACCTCAACCTGCATCGATATGAGGAGCGATGAGGGCAGTGTTTACGACATTGATTTTCTGACTACGGGTGCGCAAGTGAGCAGCATCAGGATTCATCGAGTCAACGGTGAGGCTGTGAGATAGCGCAGGTAAATCGTGGGCCAGGCGCCACGCCCGCCGGTATTTTCTATAAAAATGGCAAGCGATGCCCTTGCCCTGCAACCTTTCGTCCGGCACTGTGGTTAGGTTCCAAATCGAAAGGTAAATATGAACACACGAACTCTGCTCATAACGGCCGCCGCTTGTTTTGTCGCTTCAATCGCCTTTGGCCAGATGAACACCTACGCGCCGCCGCAGTCACAACCACCACCTCAAGGAGTCCGCTCCGAGCCACAAACAAAGGAAACGAAGAAGACAACGACCGCGCCGACGGGAGTGAAAGGTTATCTCGACAGCCAAATCGCGAGCTCTAGCGACAAAAAGTTTCACGTTTCATTAAACGGGAAGGATGTCCCCCTGGCTCCGGTAAGATATCATGCAGAGACAAAACTCGGTGGCGGCAAAGGCGCGATGGCTGTGGATATGAAAGGCGCGGACGGCAAGCTCTACGAGATCGACTTTGTGACGTCTGGTGGCCAGGTAACGGGCGCCAAGGTCGGTAAGGTCGACGGCAAAGCGCCCTAGAACAAATTGTAGCCGCGGCCCGATGGGCCGCCTGCGCGTCGCTCGGCAGTACCGCCAACAGTCGCGGTTGCGAAGTCGTCACCTGTCCGGCACTGTCTCGCCGGAATGCCGAAGACGTTTTACATCACAACGGCGATTGATTACACGAATTCGCCGCCGCACATCGGTCACGCCTACGAAAAGGTGCTGGCGGACGTCATCGCGCGTTATCGCCGACTCAAAGACGAAAAGGTTTTTTTCCTGACCGGGGTCGATCAACACGGCCAGAAAGTCCAGCAATCGGCTGCCAAAGCCGGCGTTGCGCCCTCCGAATTCGTTAAGGGTGTCACTCAGAAGTTCGTCGACCTTTGGAAAAAGCTCGACGTGAAATACGATGGATGGGCGGAAACGATTGCGCCGCGTCACAAGAAAGTCGTGCAGGGAATGTTGCAGCGCCTGTTCGATGCCGGCCAAATCTACAAGGACAAGCAGTCCGGATTTTATTCGGTGCGGCAGGAACAATTTCTGACCGATAAGGAACGCGGACCGGACGGCGAATTTGGACCGGAGTGGGGACAGGTCGAGTTTCGCGAGGAAGAAAACTACTATTTTAAACTGGGCCAGCATAAAGACTGGCTGCTGCGCTACATCGACAACCGCAAAGACGCGGTCATTCCCGATTTCCGACAAACAGAATTGCGCAACGCGATCGAGCGAATCAGCGGCGACCTTTGCATTTCGCGCCCGAAGTCGCGGCTCGATTGGGGAATTGAGCTGCCGTTCGACAAGGAGTTTGTCACCTACGTCTGGTTCGATGCGCTTACGAACTACATTTCTTTCGCCGATTACGATCCCTCTGTTTCATCCTTCAACCTTCAGCCCGCATCCTTTCTCGATCGCTGGCCTGCGCTCCAAATCATCGGCAAAGACATTCTCGTTCCGGCGCACGGCATTTATTGGCTGATCATGCTCCACGCCATCGGGTTTCCGGACGAGGCGATGCCGCAACTGCTCGTCCACGGCTGGTGGAATCTGGGTGGCGCCAAGATGAGCAAGTCGTTAGGCAATATCGTCGATCCGAACATTCTCGCCGATAAATACAGCCCCGAAGCCGTTCGCTACTATTTAATGAGCGACATCGTGATGGGCCGAGACGCTGACTTCTCCGAAGAGCGGCTTGTAACTGTCTTTAATTCGCAACTCTCAAATGCGTTGGGGAATTTATTGAATCGCACAATTGGGATGGCTGATCGGTTTAGCGAACGAACACTGAAGGCGTCCGCGAGGAGTCAGGTCAGCGAAGTCGCGGCTTACGCAGTTAGAGCGTACGACTTTTGCATGAGCCAACAGGAAATTGGGGGACAAGTAGACGTTTCTTGGCGAGGCATTGAAGGCACTGATGACTTCGGCCCCTTAAACAAGCTTGCAGGCGGTCTGGGAAATATCATTTCGTTTGTGAGATGGCTAAACCAATCCGTTGAACAGAAGGCTCCATGGAAGATGGCGAAGACAGGCGAGTCTAATGCTGTGAAATCAGTTCTGTATGAATTTGCCGAATCTCTTCGCATCATTGGGATTTTGATTTCGCCAGTGTTGCCCAAAGCGGCGCACGGGATTTTCGACCAACTGAATTGGAAGGTGGAATTGAGCGGGAAAGAAGAACGGTTCGCGCTCAAAGACGCGGAGTGGGGGAAGCTTCCGGACGGGCATGTCGTCGGTAAACCGGTGCCGTTGTTTCCGCGGATTGAGCCACCAAGCAAGCCTGAATGAAGTCGGCAGTCGCAAGGGGCTCAGACTTCGCTTCGCTTCTCTCTGATGGTGAGCGATTAAGGTGGAACGCGTTCTCCGAACGCGTTGTTATTAATGGCGGCAAGTCGCGTAGACTTTAGCATCGTGTTCGGAGAACCCGATCCACCATGAAGATCGACATCCTGACATTGTTTCCTGAAATCTGCCGCGCACCCCTGAGCGAAAGCATGATGAAGCGCGCGCAGGAAAATAAAATTGTCGATCTTCAGATTCATAACCTGCGCGATTGGACGACAGACAAGCATCACATCGTCGATGACACCCCGTTCGGCGGCGGGCAAGGGATGGTGATGAAGCCGGAGCCGATTTTCGCTGCGGTTGAGGATCTTCAGAAAACGTCCAACGCCCAATTACAGAAGACAAAAGTTATTCTCATGTCGCCAGCTGGAAGACGATTTGATCAGCAGCTCGCGACCGAGCTTTCCCACGAAGCGCGTCTCGTAATCGTTTGCGGTCATTACGAGGGCGTCGATCACCGCGTGATTGAGCACCTGGTCGACCTGGAGATTTCGATTGGCGATTACGTTCTGACCAACGGCGCGATCGCCGCGGTCGTTCTAGTCGATGCAGTCGTGCGTTTGCTGCCCGGCGTCCTCGGTCACGAACAATCCGCGGCTGACGATTCATTCAGCGCCGGATTACTGGAAACCCCGCAATACACGCGACCGGCGGAATTTCGCGGCTGGAAAATTCCGGACGTGCTCCTTTCCGGAAATCACGCCGAAATCGAAAAGTGGCGAAAGGATCAGGCGCTCAAGCGAACGAAACAAAATCGGCCTGACTTGTTGAGGTAGCGGCGGTTCACCGAACCGCCATGGCGATTGAGGTCAATCGCCGCTACCTAATTTTGCCGAGAACAATTGAGGCGTTGATTCCGCCGAACCCAAATGAATTGCTCATGACGCAATTCAATTCCGCGGCGCGCCCGTGATTTGGAACAACGTCGAGATCGCACGCCGGATCTGAATTCTGATAGTTGATCGTCGGCGGCACCCATTGTCGATCCAGCGCCAGTGCGCAAAGCGCGGCTTCGATCGCGCCGGTCGCGCCGAGTGGGTGCGCGTGATAACCCTTTGTCCCGCTCACCGGAATCTTGTAGGCGCGGTCGCCAAAAACTTCTTTGATCGACATGGTCTCGGCGCTGTCATTCAACTGGGTGGAGCTGGCGTGCGCATTGACGTAATCGATCTGCTCCGGCCTCATTTCTGCGTCCATGAGGGCGTCACGCATCGCGCGAATGCAGGAATAGCCGGTTGGCAACGGCGTGGTCATGTGAAAGCCATCGTTGTTTAAACTGTAGCCCAGAACTTCGGCATAAATTTTCGCGCCTCGCGCTCGCGCGTGCTCCAGTTCTTCCAGGACCAACGACGCCGCGCCTTCGCCCATCACAAATCCGTCGCGCAGCTTATCGAACGGTCGAGAAGCAAGCTGCGGATCCGGATTGCGACTCATTGTCTTGATAATGTCGAACGCGCCGATCGTGATCGTGGTCAGCGGCGCTTCCGCTCCGCCGGCGACAACGACGTCAACAAAATCATCTCGAATGTAGCGAAGCGCTTCGCCAACCGAAACTGTTCCGCTGGCGCAACTGTTCGAGTTTGTGGTTCCGACGCCGCGGAATCCGAAATCGATCGCGATGTTCGAGTGTGCCGAGCCGCCAAACACTTGCACGGCCAATGTCGGCTGAACTCCGCGGGCGCCCTTTTTTAGAAATCTGATGTATTGCTCTTCCGCTTTGCAAATGCCGCCGAGGGCCGTTCCGAAACTGACGCCGACGCGATCGTTCGGCTTGTCGTGGGAATATTCGATTCCGGCGTCGTCGAGCGCCAGTTTTGCCGATGCGACCGAGAATTGCGCGTAACGATCGAGGCGCTTTAGTCGATGCGGCAGAAAAAATTCTTCCGGATCCCAATCGTTGATCTGGCCGGCCACCCGCACGCCGAACCCGCTCACGTCGAAATTCGAAATTGGAGCGATGCCGGTTTTCTCGGCCAGGATTCCATTCCAGAAGCCTTCGACACCTTTGCCGATGCAGGTAATCGGGCCCAGTCCGGTTATAACAACACGTCTTCGGTTCTGTCGCGCCGGAGACTTGAGCGCAGGCGGATTCATGCAGCTACGTTATTTGTCTGCGCTTCAACATATTGCTTCATACAACGCAGGGTTTTATTGGCAACGTGGCCGATGAAAAAGTCGCCAATGATCGGTTCCATGATTGGCGCGAGCGCCGGGATGCGAAAGTTCATTTCGTGCGAAATCTCGACCCGAACGCCGGCGGGCATATCCGTGAAGGTCCAAACCACGTGCATCCCTCTGGTGAACGCTTTCAAATGATTGAAATGAATTTCGATACGATCACGGTCGATAATTTCCTCCGACGTCCATTTGATTGGAATTCCTGATCGTCGGGCGGCCATCACGACAATATTGCGGTTTCCCCCGCGCTCGAGATAACGGATGTAGCGGTAGTGCGGCAGAATTTTCGGCCACAGCTCCAAATTCGCCGCCGTTTCGAAGATCGCCATCTTCGGCGCGTGCATGACGATTGAATTCGTTTTGTGCATTTCAGTTGCGCGAAATCTGCCTACAGTCGTCTGAACCGATGGCGCTGGAAATGAAAAAAGAATGCGAAAAATGCGGGCGCGCCGTAGCTGCCGATGGCGAAGCCTACATTTGCGCTTACGAATGCACGTTTTGCCAAGAATGTGCCAGGGAGATGAAGTTCTTTTGCCCGAATTGCGGCGGGGAACTCGTCTGCCGGCCGCGGCGGAAAGAGGAATCGTAGGGCGTTTCGGTGAAACGCCACGGCGTCTGACGCAGACGCCCTACAATCGGGACTTGATCTTATAAGTCAGAAAGCATTCGTCGCCGACAACGCGCATGTCTTTCATTTCGCAATGCACGCTTGCCGGCAGAAATTCCTTGCTCAGCCCGGTAAGGGTCGGAGCTTCGGCTCCGCCGAATAAGTACGGCGCGATCGTGAGATTGAGTTCATCGACGAGGCCACGTTCCAGCATCGAACGGAAAAGAGTCGGGCCGCCCTCGCAGGCGACGCGCCGGACTTTGTAATTGCGTCTTAAAACGCTCAGCACCTCCGCAAGATCAACATCGCCTGTCTTGCTCAGATGAAGCGTAGCTTTGCCCGACAAAGAGGTCCGCACTTCGTCTGGCATTCGTTCGGTCGAGAAAATCACGATGCGCGAAACATCCCATTGAAAAATCTTCAGCTGACTGTCGATCTTGCCTTCGTTGGAAACGATCACGCGTAGCGGAGCTGGAGTCTGGCCGCGCTCGATCCTTCTCTGACGCAAATCCTCCGAAATGCCGAGACGGACGTTGTCGCGCTTGAGCGTGCTGTGACCGAGCAACACGGCGTCGGAAAGCGCGCGTTGTCTGAAGAGATGTTGTTTGTCTTCGCGCGAAGTGAAGTCGACCGGGGTGAAATTGCGGGTCGTGATCTTGCCGTCGACGGTCATCGCAAACGTCGCGCTGACAAATGGGCGGGGCGCAATGTGGGAGCGGCCTTGGCGCCGCGATGATTTTTGTCGGGACACTAAGGTCCCTCCCACTTTCTTATTGAGACTCGCTGATTTCATGTTCCGCCGTGGCCACCTCGCGTTGCATTTCGCGCAGCTTCACCCGTTTGGCGACACCGCTCGGCTTGTAGAGGAAGTAAACTATGCCGCCAGGGGCGCAGCAGATCACGATGACAAAAAATCCGAGTGATCCGATCAGTTTGGCTTTTTCAACGGTGACGCCACAGATGTTGTTCAGCATGACCTGAAGCAGTTTTTCGCGCAGGCCGATTCCGGCGAGGCTTATCGGAACCGCCGTAAGAGTGCGCTCGATCGGCATAACCGCGAAAAAGTCGACCGCGGGAACCGGCGCGGGAGGTGTTTTGCGCACGTCTTCAGCGTGAAGCGCGTAGGCGACGAAGAGAAACGTGGCGAAAGTGGCGAGGTGCGCGACAAGCGAGGCGCTGAAGGCAAAGAAGGTCGCGATCCAATGTCGCGCATACAGATGGTAGGCCGCGGCGATCTCGATCAGTTTATCTCGTCCGGGAAACTTGTGCGGGAGGAGATGGAAAAGATTAAAACCGCTAACGATAAAACTCGTGACCAGACCGGAAATGGAAACACCAAGAAGGATGCCTAACGCGATCAGCAGCTGATGCGGAGTGAAGCCCGATTCAACTGTCACCGGCGTTCGCCATAGCAAGTCGAAACGCAGCGTTACCAGCGTCACCGTAATCGTGACCAATGCGACCAGTCCAATCAAGCGATCGAAGACGACCGCCAGCAAGGCGCCCGCTTTGTGGTCCGGCGTTTCCTTGAGCAGCAGATAGCTCTTAATGATATCGCCACCGGTGCCGCCCGGAAGGAACTGGTTGTAAAACATTCCGATCAAGAACAGGCCGCTCAGGCGCGCGAGGTTGAGCCGGATCTTTTGCACTCGAAGCAGGATTTGCCAGCGGATCGCGGCCGCGATTTCGACGACGAGATAGGCAACGATGGCGGCGAGGACCCACCGATAATCCGCTTCGTGCAGGGCCTTGGCCATCTTATGACGTTGTTCCGGGTCATGAAAAACCCAGATGAGAAGGGTGATCGTGACCGCGAGTTGCAACGCTGTGATAAGAGCCTTCTTCACGAGCCGAAATGTTCTTTCCAGGTTTCGACCGATTTCTGGATCTCTTCCGCGGTTTTGCGCGGACTCATCTCCCAGACCCAGGCGCAATCTTTTGGCAACAGGGGCACCAGTTTCAAGAGATCGACATCTCCGGCGAACGGGGGCTGATGGTCCTGGGCCGGCCAGATGCAATCCTGAACGTGACAGCCAAATGCACGCGCCCCGATCTGACGCAGCCAGTCGGCGTGATCGAGAAACGCGAGGTTCTCCTTGATTTGGATGTGCCCGAAATCGTGCCAGTAACCAACTTGCGGCGAACTCAATTCGTCGAGCAACGCCGGCAACTCGCGTTCGCTTGGAATCTCTTCGTAACCGCGGCGGCCTTCGATTCCTAGTTTCACCTTTTTCCCGGCGGCGTACTCGACGATGCGTTTCAAACAATCCTTCACCTGCCCGAGATAGGGCGGGGCCTTCGCTTCGCGTTTTTCCACTGCCCGAATCTTCTTGTCAACAAAGTTGCGCGAAAGCAGTTCGCCTTTACGCGCGAGCTTGATCAGGTCATCCGTGACCGGTCGCATTGGCACTTCGCCCAAATGCATCACCACAAACGGTGCACCGAGACGTTCGGCAAAGTCGATGGTCTGGAATGTGTGTTTCACCGCGCGTTCGCGTTCGTTGGCGTGCGGCGACGAAAACTGGTAGCAATCGGGAGATGCGTGCAGCACTTCGACTGGCAACGGACAGAAATTGTGCAGGCTCGAAAATTTCACTTTGCCCGATTCGAACATTTTTTGAATCCCGGGCATGAGCGAAATCCGAACACCGTGGCCGAGCTCGACGCGGTCAAATCCAAGATCGACAATTTCCCGCAACATTTCCGCGCCATCGGTGTGACGGCTTGAATTCCAGCAGGTCGAAAACGCGATCATCGGTTCGGAGAAACCTTCAAACGGTTGCAGCAGCCGATGGAGCCGCTGGCGTGCCGATGTTTGTCTCGCAAACGCCCGGCTCCGAGCATTGTTTTCGAACGCGAGCCAGTACCAGCAACGAAATCGTGCCATAGACGCCGGCCGCGATGGCAAGCGCGCGGGGCATCCCGATTGAATCAGACAAACTCGTCACGCCCAGGCCGGCCAGTGGCATCAGTCCCACAAAGCTCAACATGAACACGGCGGAAACACGCCCGCGCAAATAATCCGGCGCGCGTTCCTGAACGATAGTACTGCAAAGACCGAAATTCGTGGCCAGACCTAATGAGTTTACAATTAACAATGCCATTACGACGTAGAAACCTGGCGCGAACGAAAGTCCTACGATTACGAGCGAAATTGCGACCGTGTTGACCATCATCAACGGTATCCGTCGATCGCGCCGCAAACCGATCAAAAAAAGCGCGCCGACAAACGAGCCGATTGCAGATACGCCCATTAACGAGCCGAGACTGTCTGCGCCACGGTGGAGCACAAGCCGCACATAAAGCGGCATCATCACGGTGATGATGGGAAAAATGCAAACTGATTGCGTCGCGATTAAGGTGACCATGGCGAGGCTCGGCGTGTCCTTCGCAACAAAACGAAAACCGTCCTTAATTCCGCTGGTGCGTTTTTCTTCTTCTTCGACTGTCCCCTTCGGCCTTGGCGGCAACGTTAAGATCGCGATGATGAGCGCAACAAACGACAAAGCATTTGCAAAAAATGCCGAGGCAGTGCCTAACCATTTTATCAGATAACCGCCGATCGTTGGCCCGAGCACCCGCGAGCCGTGAAAAACTGAGCGGTCAATCGAGATGCCATTTTGGATTTCGGAACGTCCGACCAGTTCGGGAACCAACGCAGATTGCGTCGGCATTTCGAAGGAGTTGGAAATGCCAAGCAGTACCGCGAACGTCAAGATCTGCCAGATTTCGATATGGCCTTTGAGAACCAGAAATCCGATTCCACAAGCGATACTGATCTGAGCTACCTGGGTGATCAGAAGAATCTTGCGCTTATCAAATCGATCCGCTGCGGCGCCGCCCACCATCGTGAGTAAGAGCATCGGCAAACCCGCGGCGAGATTCGCCATTCCCAGCCAAATCGCCTTGTTGGTGAGCGTTGCCATCACCCAGCCTTGCGCCATCACTTGCATCCAGCTGCCGGTATCCGAGATCAAACTGCCGATGACGTAGCGGCGAAACGGCGCATTACGCAAAACGCCCAACGCGTGTATCGGAGTGATTTTTGCTTCCGCGCTCATCGCCAAAACAGATCGTTGTTGAGGCGTTTGTGTCAAACGCCATCCGTCACTGCAGTGGCAGATATCCCACCACATGCGATCGATTTGCCATTCTCTCCAGTATTCAAAATGACGAAATGAAGCCGAGCCGGCCCCTTGATGCTGTCATTCCGAGCAGAGCGAGGAACTTCACCATCGGAATCCGCGACACATGTGCCTACTGAGATCAGGTAGAGGCGGTTCGGTGAATGAAGTTGCCGGGAGGCGACGACATGGACGTAGCCCGAAGGGTAAGCTTTCGGGAGAAAGCGAATCAACCGCCATGGCGATCGAGGTCAATCGCCGCTACCAAGCGCAATTGCCCATTGAGTGGCCTTCGTTATTTTGAAATATGCGCATCGACAGGTTCACCCAAAAGATGCAGGAGGCGCTGCAGGCGGCGCAGGACCTCGCTTCGCAATCGAACCACCAGGAAATCACCAACGAGCATTTCCTCTCCGCTCTTCTCGATCAAAGCGACGGGATCACCCAGCCGTTACTCGAGAAGATTGGTGTCCAACCAAATCAACTCCGTGACAGCTTGCTGACCGACCTGAATCGCAAGCCGCGAGTCACGGGTGCGGTCGACCTCCGCCTTTCCAACGAGCTTCGCACGGTCCTCGACGCCGCCGAAAAGGAAATGGCGAAGCTCAAAGACGAATACACCAGCGCCGAGCATTACTTGCTCGCGTTGAGTGGATCAAATGTGCCGGCCGCGAAGATGTTGAAGGATCTCGGCGTCACTCGCGACAAGTTGATGCAGGCGCTTCAACAAGTGCGAGGTTCACAACGCGTGACTGATCAAAACCCGGAAGGAAAATATCAAACGCTCGAAAAATACGGGCGCGATCTGACCGCGCTCGCGCGCCGCGGCAAAATTGATCCGGTCATCGGCCGGGACAATGAGATCCGCCGGATTATGCAGGTCCTCTCGCGGCGCACCAAAAATAATCCGGTGCTGATTGGCGATCCTGGCGTCGGCAAGACCGCAATCGTCGAAGGACTGGCGCGGCGAATTATTTCCGGCGACGTGCCGGAATCGTTGAAGAATAAACGTCTGATCGCGATGGACATTGGCGCGATGGTCGCCGGCGCGAAGTTTCGCGGGGAGTTCGAAGACCGGTTGAAAGCTTTCTTGAAAGAAGTGACCGATTCGCAAGGCCAGGTCATTTTGTTCATCGACGAATTGCACACGATTGTCGGCGCCGGCGCGGCGGAAGGATCGGTCGATGCCTCAAATATGTTGAAGCCGATGCTCGCTCGTGGCGAATTGCGCACGATCGGCGCGACCACGCTCGACGAATATCGGAAGTACATCGAGAAAGACGCCGCGCTCGAACGCCGGTTTCAACCGGTGCTGGTGAATGAGCCGAGTGTCGAAGATACCATCGCAATTCTCCGCGGATTGAAGGAGCGCTACGAAGTCCATCACGGTGTGCGCATCACGGACGCCGCGCTCGTCGCCGCCGCGGTTCTTTCGCATCGCTACATCACCGAACGTTTTCTTCCCGATAAAGCAATCGATCTGGTCGATGAAGCTGCCTCGCGGTTAAAAATCGAGCTCGATTCGATGCCGACCGAGATCGACGTGATCGAGCGCGAGATCATGCAGCATGAGATGGAGCGACAGGCGCTCAAGAAAGAAAAAGATCCCGCCAGCAAAGAGCGATTGAAGAAGCTTGAGAAGGAACTGGCCGAGCTGAAGGAAAAATCCGGCGCGCTGAAAGCCGAATGGCAAAAAGAAAAAGCGGTCATCGATGAGCAGCGGAAAGTGAAGGAAGAACTTGACCGATTGCGGACTGAGCTCGAACGCGCTCAGCGTCGCGGCGAATTAGGGAAGGCTAGTGAGATTCAATACGGAAAAATCCCGGAACTCGAAAGAAAGTTGGCCGAGCTCACTGCGAAGGGGAGCACACGCGCCTCGCGCGTTCCGTCCGGCGCCTCGCCGGACGGCGGGGAAGATTCTTCGGCGAGGGCGCCGAAGGTCCGAGCCGGACTGGCTTCTGCCCGCGGGGGCGCGGGCGCTCCCCAGAGAAGACTGCTGCGCGAAGAGGTGACCGAGGAAGACATCGCCGACGTCGTTTCGAACTGGACTGGGATTCCGGTTTCACGATTGCAGGAAGGCCAGCGTGAGAAGTTGCTAAAACTTGAAGAGCATTTGCATCAACGAGTTGTCGATCAGGAACGGGCGATCAAAGCGGTTTCAAATGCCGTCCGTCGCGCCGGCGCCGGTTTGCAGGATCCCAATCGCCCTCTCGGCTCATTCATTTTCCTTGGACCGACTGGTGTCGGCAAGACCGAGCTGTCGCGCGCTCTCGCCGAATTTCTGTTCGACGATGAGCACGCCATGATTCGGATCGACATGAGCGAATACATGGAGAAACACACCGTCGCGCGATTAATTGGCGCCCCGCCGGGTTACGTTGGTTACGAGGAAGGCGGACAACTCTCCGAAGCCGTCCGGCGCCGGCCCTACTCGGTCGTGTTGTTCGACGAGATCGAAAAAGCGCACCAGGACGTGTTCAACGTGCTGTTGCAAGTTTTGGATGACGGCCGGATCACCGACGGGCGGGGGAGAACGGTCGATTTCAAGAACACGGTCATCATCATGACCTCGAACATCGGCTCGCAATACATCCTCGAGGAAGAACAATCCCAGGAAGCCCGCGAGCGACTAGTTATGGACGCGTTGCGATCCCATTTCCGTCCGGAATTTCTCAACCGCGTCGACGAAATCATCATTTTCGATCGTTTGAGCGAGGACGACTTGAAAAAGATCGTTGAAATCCAGTTGCGCCATTTAACGAAGCGCCTCGAGCAGCAAAAGATCACGCTCGATCTTACCGATTCGGCGAAAGCGCACCTTGCCCGCGAAGGCTACGATCCGGTTTACGGCGCGCGCCCGCTCCGCCGAGTGATCCAGAAAGAAATTCTCGACCCGCTCTCGATCAATATCCTCGAAGGCAAAGTGCGCGAAGGCCAAACTGTCCGCGTCGATGCCAAGAACGGTGCGCTGGAGTTTAAAGAAAAGTGATAATAGAAGGCGCTATGGGTCGTGTGCGTGTTAGTCGCTCTGGCTCAATCGCGCGTTGTAGAGGCGCTCGCCGCGGCGAGCGCCTGTTTATTTAGATCGGCGTTTGAGAACAAACGCCGCTACAACTTTTTGAGGCGGATCGGCCGCTCCGCGGGCGATTCTAAATTTCAAGTGCCAAGTTTAACAACGCGCAAGGGACTGCGCGTTCCACCGACAGAAACGCGCTCGGAGATCGCGTTTCACCTTAAGAATCAACTTGTTGACGCCGGGTCAATCGGCTTTTGCTGGGCTTTTGCCTGTTGCTCGTAGGCTGCTTCGCCTTCCTGCACGTAACATCGGGTGAAGAACCGGTCGTGGTATTTGCCCCAGCCTTGGGCAAAGAGGAATTCGTGCGCTTGCTGCGGACTGTAGTGGCATTCCGCCATGCTCCGGCCTTCGTCGCGCGCAGGCTTGGCGTCTTCCGTTCCGAACACAAAACATACGACAGCCGATGACTTGGTAGGCACCGCCCGCTCTTTGTCTGTTCGCGGATCCGTTGCCGAAATATTAGCAATGAAATGCCGGCTATGCTCGTCGGGCTTGTACATTTCCATGAATGCTCCTTTGTTAACGAGCGCTTGCTCTTCTTTGGTAAGGTCGCCCGCTTTGCTGTAGTCAGCCAATGTTAGGCTGATCGTTGCTATCGCTAGAAGTCTCAGGGGTTTTCTCATGGACATACTTCGGACGACCGATGAGTTTTCTTTCAGACTTTTTGGGCACCGCGCCATTGTAGGGCAGGCGCTCCGGCTGCCGCTTTTAGTTCGGCGACCGATGCAGTTGTCCTACAATCAGAAATTAACAACGCGCAAGGGACTGCGCGTTCCACCTCCATCAACCGCTCGAGGATTTATTCCGCTGAGCGCGCGCTGCGTAGACGGCGAAGGAAACATGTCGCCAGTCCGGCAAGCGCAATCAGAGCTGTGGAAGACGGTTCAGGAACAGCCGAGCCGTTAAGCTGAATCTCCGACACGCCCAACGCGGCGTCGCCGGATAAAGCGCTGACTCGCACCGCATCGGTGGTCACGGGGCCGAGAGGCTGAAATGTCATTTGGTCCGCATTCGGCCTGGTTCTGAAACCGGATCCTTGGCTAACGGAAGGGACGTTCCAAAGTGTTAGCCAAGTGTTAGTAGACGTATCGTGGTATTGAAGCAAATAACTGTCGTTATCATCCGCCTGCATGATTGCGCCGCTGATAGCGAACAAACCGCCAAGGTCGATTTCGAGAGTAGTGGGCACATTTATGCCATTGGCGGGTTGCCCGTCGATAGTTGTCCATTCCACTGATTCACTCACTGCGCTGCCATAATTTGTCGATTCGGGCGTGAAGACGCCGTCGTCAATAACGCTTAATGGCGTGGACAAATTTGTGATTTGGGCGGAACCGGCAATAATTGTCACCGGTTTATTCAAAGCGACGTTACTGTCTGCGTTAGCTGCGGTGACCAACACATTGATGGCCACAAATCCCGCAATCGAACCCAATCTCATTTTCCCTCCAAATTGAGCAACAATCGTGCAATTATCGGCTCGGGAATGTCAAGGGTAGGTTGGTCTTCCGGGGTCTTTTCAGGGCGCAATAGTCCGCCTTAGCCGATCACAACGCGCTCGGAGATCGCATTCCACCTAGGCCGTCACTTGTTTAAACGCACCGACGAAAGCTTCCATTTCGGATCGTTTGCCAATCGTCAATCGCATATGGTTTGGATACGCCGGAAATAAGCGCCCGACGGCGACGTTTTTGTCTTTCATCGCCTGGATGAGTGGCACGACCGGTTTCCTGCAATCGAACATGATGAAGTTGGCCTGCGATGGAATCGATTTGTAGCCGAGCTTATTGAGCTCAGTGAGCGTGTAGCTCTTCGCTTCGCCGTTCATTTTGCGACCGTTGGTTACCTGCGCCTCATCGTCCAGGCTCGCGCTGGCCGCGGCCAGCGCCATGATGTTTACGCTGTCCCACATTCGGTAGCCGTGCATGCGCTTGATCGTATCCGGCTGGGCAACGCAATAACCGCAACGCAATCCGGCCATTCCGTAAATTTTTGAGAACGTCCGCGCTACGACCAGGTTTGGATGATCTTTCACCAGCGGAATCACGCTCTCGTAATCGGCGCTATCGGCATAATGATAATACGCTTCGTCGACAAGGATCATCGTGTCCGGCGAAGTTTTCGCAATGAAATCGCGCAGGTCGTTCTTTGGCGTAATGCTCGCTGTCGGATTGTTCGGGTTGCATATGTAGATGAGCCCCTTCTGCGCGGAAGCGCCCATTTTTCCAAGATCGTGCGCGTAACTGGAGGTCAATGGAACTTTGACGACGTCAGCGCCGCATGCTTTCGAGTATTCGAGGATTGCTTCGAATGTTGGATCGGCGACGACGAGTTTGCCTTGGGCCGGGCCAGTGAACGTCTCGGCGCAGAGTTTCAAGATCTCGCTCGATCCGTCGCCGAGCACGATCTGATCGCGGGTGATGTTGTTGATCTTCGCGATCTTGTCGATTAACACGTCGTTCGCTTCGTCCGGATAACGGTTGCAGACGCCATGCGCATTCTTCATTGCGTCATGCGCTTGGGCCGATGGGCCGTACGGATTTTCGTTCGCACTAAGACGAACGACCCCGCCTTTGGTCGGCGCGGGAACGATCGCGGATTCTTTGGCGATGGTGATGCGCGGGCGAACGAGCGCAGCAGCGGCGCCGACGCCGAGCAAATGAGCAAACTGACGACGAGAGATGGAATGGGTGTTCATAGGAGCTCCTCCAAAAGAGGATTTTGATCCTGATATCACGTTAACGCGAGCGCGAAGTTTTCTTAGCCACGGATTAACACAGATGGACACGGATGATCTCCAGATTCGCATTTGTGAAAATCTGTGTCGATCTGTGGCCGAATTCTGATCGCGCATTACATTCGGCAAATGCTCGGTTTCCTGAAAGATCGACGGCGCAAGCAACTGAAGGCGCGGCCGTTTCCGAACGAGTGGCTAAAGATCATCAAAGGCAACGTTGCGTTCTTCGTCCGGCTTTCGCCAAGCGACCAAGCTGAGCTTCGCGAGCACATTCAAGTTCTTCTCGCGGAAAAGAATTTTGAAGGATGCGCCGGACAAGAAATCACCGACGAGGTCCGCGTCACAATCGCCGCGCAAGCGTGCCTGCTGTTGCTGCATCGCAAGACCGATTATTTTCCGCGGTTGCTGACGATTCTCGTTTATCCATCGACGTATCTTGCCGACGAGCAGCGTCCGATCACGGCGGAGATTTGGGAAGAAGGCAAGAGTCATCGCGCAGGTGAAACTGCGCGCACGATGGGATCGATGGTGCTGGCGTGGGACGCGGTGAAATCGGGCGCGGCCGATCCCTCCGACGGCAAGAACGTTGTGCTCCACGAGTTCGCGCATCAACTCGACTACGAAAATCTCGCGGCCGACGGAACGCCAGCGCTGACCACGCGCAAACAGCAATTAGCATGGCGCGAAGTGATGCGGACTGAGTTCGCGTCATTGCGAGCAGCCGAGGCGACAGGAATTCCGACGTTGCTCGATACCTACGGCGCGACCAATGCAGCGGAATTTTTTGCGGTCTCGATCGAAGCGTTCTTCGAGCGGCCGGTGATGCTCCGTTCGCAACATCCGAGATTGTATTCAGAGTTGCAGAATTATTTTCGGCAAGACCCGGTCGAATTCTCCGCGGAGCGTACACGTGGCGTTTGAATTGAACGAAAGGCGGCTACCACGCGCAATGCGAGATCGAGTTCCACGAACAATCTTCATACTCGTGGTTGGGTTGGTGGCGCTCGTTAGCTGCAGCAAATCCAGTGACGACCGGCACGCGCAAAAAGTGGCTGATTCGGTTCGCACGGAATTTCTGCACGCCTGGAACGGTTATGTCCGCTACGCGTGGGAACACGATGCGCTGCGGCCATTGAGTAATACGCCGCACGATTGGTACGGCGAGCCGTTGCTCATGACACCTGTCGATGCGCTCGACACGATGATATTGATGAAGCTGGATGCAGAAGCCGAGAAAACCCGCCAGCTTATCGACACCGAGCTTTCATTCGATCGGGACATCTACGTCAAGAATTTCGAGATTACGATCCGACTCCTGGGCGGCCTGCTTTCGAGCTATCAACTGGCTGGAGATAAACGTCTTCTCGATTTAGCAGAAGATTTGGGACGACGACTCCTGCCCGCCTTCAATTCACCGACCGGACTGCCCTACGTTTTTGTCAATCTCCGTACGGGCGCGGTGCGCGACCCCGTCACAAATCCTGCGGAAACCGGCACCCTGCTGGTCGAATTTGGAACGTTGAGCAAACTGACTGGCAATCCCGTGTTTTACGACAAGGCGAAACGCGCACTGGTTGAAACCTACAATCGGCGATCGCCAATCGGCCTGGTCAGCGAAGGAATTAATGTGGAAACGGGCGAGTGGACCAATCCGGACAGTCACATCAGCGGCGGAATCGATTCCTACTACGAATATCTTTGGAAGTGTTGGCGATTGTTTGGGGACAGGGATTGCCTCGAAATGTGGAAATCGAGCATGCCGGCGGTGCACAAATATCTGGCTGATGACATCAACGGCGAGCTCTGGTACGGCCACGCCAATATGAACACGGGTGCGCGTTCGGCGACGACTTACGGAGCGCTCGACGCGTTTTTCCCGGCGTTGCTGGCTCTTTCCGGCGACGTCGAGCGAGCGCGACGTCTCCAAGATTCATCATTCAAGATGTGGAACTTGAACGGCATTGAACCGGAGGTCCTCGATTACAAAACGAAGCGTGTCCTCAGTCCCGCTTATCATCTGCGACCAGAAATCGTTGAATCAACCTACTACCTTTATCATTTCACGCGCGATCCGGAGTATCGGCTCAGAGGCGAGAAGATGTTCGACGATTTCGTAAAATATTGCAGGACGGAATCGGGCTATGCCGCGCTTGACGATGTCGTCACGAAGAAGCAACGCGACGAAATGGAGAGTTTTGTTTTCGCGGAAACCTTCAAGTACTTTTACCTGTTGTTCGCGTCGCCTAATACGATCGATTTCGACGGCGTTACGTTTAACACTGAAGCGCATCCATTGCGCCGCCCGAGGTAAACTTTGAACAAGATGGCGCTCGCCAGTGTCTTACGTTCACCTATGACCAAATTCATTGCGTTACTAGTAGCGGGAATGTTTGCAACGGGGTCCGTGTTCGCGGGTGAACACGGTGATTGTACCAAGCAAGCTGGCAACACTTCAAAGGCAGCCTGCTCGGTTTCGCTGGCCAGTCTAAACCTCACGTCTGATCAACAGGCAAAGATGGACAAGATCATGGCCGAGCATCACAAAGCCGGATGTTCGGAGGCGAGCGAAGCCAAATACATGAAGGAAGCCGAAGGCGTCCTGAACAAAGATCAGTTCGCCAAATTCAAGGCGGAGTGCGAAGGACACAAAGCCAAAACCGAGACATAATCGCTTAACGACGATTGTTTGTTTGACGAAAATCGCGTTCGCTTCGTGGTGAACGCGATTTTGTTTATGGCGAAGTGCTCGTTTCGACCGCTCGCGTGAGCAGATCGGCTAACCGCCAGCCGGCTTTGTGCAATTCGTCACGGACAATTTGCGCCGACCAATCGGAATAGGGGATATGGTCCGGCATTGGCCTTTCCCGCGCGATGCCGGCCATGACGAGCCGACTTTGATCGACGATCTCGTGCATGCGCACGAACTGAAGCCGCTCATGCGTTTCTCGTGCCACCGGCAGGATTTCATCCGCCCATAATTCGGAATAATCTTTGAGTGCGATGCCGGCCGGTGGACGCCAGGTTTGCGGCTCTTCTTTCGCAAAACGGTAGGCCAGCTCGTGTATCGCGTGTTTTGTCTCCTGGTAACTTTCTTCCTTCGACAAAGCAGGAGACCATTCTGGCAAATTCAGCAACACGGCCTCATTGTCCCAAAACCCGTGAAGCTTTAGGCCGCGCTGGTTGATGTCCGCCGAATTCGTTCGGAATAAATGGAGGAAGACGGTGTTGCCGCCTTCGTCCTCGATCCCAGCCTGATTTTTGTCCGGATCCACCTCGCGGCCCGTCTGGTTAAAATAATCTGCGCCGACGTGAAGCGGCTGGTGAATGTCGCCAACGTAATGTGCCAGCAAGATCACAGCGACAGATTTGGTAATTTTGCGCGGATCATTTTCCGGCACTTCGCCGCGTAACACGCCGACGCAATGAGCAATCATGTGCACGACGTCCCATTGGCTCCGGCCGGTTTTGCCATCGGAATATTTGTGCGGATTCAGAACGGGCACATCGGTGTAATGAAACCAATGATGCGAAGGAATCGGGGACGCTGGGTCCTGGGTTGGTGGGTTCGCGCGCCAGAATTCGCGCAGTTGTTTGTCGATTTCCGGATGATCGGGGTAATGCGGGAAAGCGTTTGGATCGTCGATGCCACTTTTGTCCCAGGCTTTGATTTCGTCGGCGATGACTGACGCGCGCTCGAGAGTGATTCCGTCAGTGAGCGCGTAAATCTTTTTCGCGGCCGACGTATTCGCGATCAGTTTGTCGGCAATTCCGCCGACGATCTCGTGACCGACCGGTCCGTAAGCGCACAGCGGAAGGCGAAAGGTAATCAGAGTGAGAGCAATTAGAACTGGGGGGCGCATTGATTCGATGGCGACAAGCGCCGGCTAAAATTTCAACGACATGTCGAGCAAATGATATTGCCAGCAAAACAAGCCAAACACGATACCGCCGATCGCGAGCAAAATTGCATGGGTCCGGAACCAAAATCCGCGACCGGGAAGTTTGGCAAAGCGGATCGCGGCAATGACAAGCAGAACGATTCCGGCCATCAACACCCAGCCAAAAATATGCAGTGCTTGGAGCCAGGGATTGATCGCGTCACCGAGGACCACGATATGTTCGAGTCCCTGACTCAAGGTGATCGCCGGCGCCAAAATGAAGATCAATTCGCCAAAGCAAACGATTCGCGAAAGAAAATACAGAAACCGATCGCCGGTCTTTGCGAATAGCGGGCGCTGATATTTCCTGCGAACAAAAACCGCGACCGGCCAGAGCAGCACGGTCAAGAGCACGAGGAGAAGATTTCCGCCGATCACAGGATTGAGCAGGCGTTTGTCGTTGAACCACGGAACGCGCTGTCCTTCGTAGATCGCGGGGAAGGGGAGCATTTCGGTCACCTTGCCCGACGGATCGCGTCGAAATGCGATTCGTTCCGAGCCGTCGACTTCGCTGTAAACCAGTAGTGCGATCTCCTTCCATTTCTTCAACTCGCCGCGCTGGTTTTTGTTATCCTCAACCGTAAGAACACCGTCTTTGTCACTCTTGACCCTGAACTGATCGAGCAACGCAACTAATCTGAGAAACGTGGTTTGATTGCGACGAGTTACTTCGTAAACACCGCTCACCGCCAGGCCGTCCGCTTTCGCAGTGTTTGGATCGACCTCGGCCTTCGGCTCGCCTTGATTCGGGAAATAGCGATTCATGAACGCGCGTTGCACTTCGCCGCGTCCGCCGCCAATATTTTTGCCGAGGCTATTGTAGGAGATGAAATAGCCGACGTGCGCGTCCGGAACGATGACCATGTCGCTGTGAAAATAAACGGTGTCGCCGCCGTGGCCGATCACGCGCACCGGGTTCACCCAATATTCCATGAAGTTCATGCCCACTCCGCAGATCATCGGGTTCAATTCAAACTGACGCGTCTCCATTTGCCGCACCGTTTCCGGCTTCAGGATCGAAACGCCGTCGACGGTGCCATCCTGCAGGAACGCGAGCATGAAGCGCGTCATGTCGACAGCGGTGGTTGAAAGGGCGCCGGCCGGCGCCGCTTCCACGAATTCGAAATCCCGCGGCTTCTTGGTGGCGTTGAGATAACCCTTCGACATCTGAGCTGAAATCTGAGGCGGCAACGGTTGATCGAACGTCGAATTGTTCATCTTGAGCGGCTTCAAAATGTGGTTGTCGACGTAGCGCTCGAACTTTTCGCCGCTTACCCGTTCGACGATGTAGCCGGCGAGCGTGAATCCGTAATTGGAATAGGACGGGATTTTGCCCGGCGGAAAAATCCGGTCCGGCATTTCATTCACCAGATATGTCCGCACCGGTTTCATGTCGCTTTCGTGTGCCACAAACAAGTTCTTGAGTGTTTCTTCGAATCCCGCCGTGTGGGTCAGCAATCGGCGCAGCGTGACCGGCTCGGGATACGTTTTCGGAATCGCGAAATCGAGGTAGTCGTTCACGTCGCGATCGAGATCGAGCTTGCCCTGCTCGACCAATTGCATCACCGCCGTGGCCGTAAATAATTTCGAGATCGAACCGGGACGGAACAATGTTTGATCCGGCAGGACCGGTTTCTTCGATTCAAAATCGGAGTAGCCGTAACCTTTTTGGAACAGCACCTGCCCGTCTTTGACAACCGAGACAACAGCCCCGGCGATGTTTCGCGTCTGCAACTGGGACGGAATCAGCCCGTCGAGAAAAGCTTCGAAATCCTGCTTCGTCAAGGGAGGCGCCGGGCTCGTCTCCGGGTTTGGGGCAGAAGGAACTTTCGCCGGCGGAGGCGAAGGCAGTGAAATCAACGGTGATGGTGCCGGTCCCTGTCCATGCGCGATTGCTGCCAGCCCAATAATTGCAGCGAAGCCGACAGATACTCTTTGCATCGGGGCGAGTTTGCCAGTTGAGGCGCCGCTGACAAGACTACGCTTCCGCTTGCAGCCGGTTACGAATTGCGTCGATTCGCTTCTGCAATTTCTCGAAATGCGATCCCGACCAGTACACCTGACCGCAACCGGGGCAGCGTCGGAATTGGTCGTAGTAAATCCTCGTCAGCGGTTCGAGTTGTCCGATGATTTTCTGCTTTTCGGCGGGCTCCAGCAGAGCATTGCACCGCAGGCAGCGACTGAAGGGCGTCAAGACCGGCGCGAGATCGAAACGGCGGAGCACTTCGATGGTTTGCTCCAGCGGATTTTGGGAGCGCAGGTAATAGCCATGACGGACTGCGGCGTGCATTAACAGGCGCCGGTCGCGGGTGAGGAGGGCCCTGTTCCGCCGGCTCGCGGTCTCTACAAGCTGTCGATCTTCGCCGTCACGATCGTAAACGACGTTAATTCCAAGGAGCCGAAGGTCCCGCACCAATTTCCCCAAATGTCCGTCGGCGACAAAATTTCGAATGTCGCGGACTTGCAGATGATTTTCCTGGAAAAGAGTAACTGCTTTCGAGTCGATCGAAAAGACATCGATGTTCGCTTCGGAGCCAATGACACGGCTGAAATCGAGCGGCTGATCGTTTACGAGTATCAGATCAACTTCAGTGTGGGGGACGCCACAGGCTTCAATAATGTCTTTCACCGATGTTCGCTCGTTTAACCGGCGCTCGGCATTGGCCCGCTTCGACCTTAGAAAAAACGGCAAGTCGCCGTGAAACGTCAGCCGGACCTTGAACGGATTCATTTGCTCACCCGCGCACAGAGTAAAGCGCACTCAAGACTGGTTCGCGCCCATCAGGTCGCAAAGAGAAGAGGGTCCTAATGAAATCCCGTTGAGAACCAGACCTCGTATTGGCGGGCGTGAGATACGTAGGGCATGCCTTCAGGCAGATAGGAAATTATTCCAGTGCTGCGAAAGAACGATTGCACCTCGTTCGCGATGCGCTGCGCTTCGGCGGCGTCGCCGGTCGAGAAGTAACGGAGCTCCGAGGTTTCAGTCGGACGATCCACATTTCCGGCCACACTTTGAATTTCGACGACTTCATATCCCAGCTGCGTCAATTGCCGCTTGAGATCTTCGGCCGCTCTCTTCTGGGATTCATTCGCCAGTTGAAGATAGATATGAGGTCTGGGCCACGTCTTTTCCGGTGCTCGGAGAGGCTGGGCAGTTGTATTTAATTTTGGAGAAACTTTTTTCAGCCCTCTGAGCGTCTTAATTCGCCATTCCCCACTTTCGCGCACAATCTCAATCGGCCCCTGCCAGTTGGTCTGCCGATATTCCGCGTCGATCTCTCGAAATCGAACCGAAACCGTTGCTTTGTTTCCTCCTGGGTTCGTCACACTCACTTGGTCGACCTGAATTTCGCGAGTCGACGAAAACATCGCGCTGTATTTTTGGAACGACATCTCGGAGCGAAAGCCGATCGACAACAGGTTATATGCGGCAACCGGGTCGCGCTCCGCGAAGTACCCGAAATAGCGTCGCAATACACCCTCCGGAGTTGCGGCGTCTGGGTGCGCTTGGGCAGGTTGCTCAATTGTTTTCGTTGCTACGGCTGTTGCTGTCACCGAGGGCAAAGGCACCGTCCGGCTCTGCACGGCCGACTCCGGTGAAACTGACGGTGCCGATGTCGGCTTCGGCTCCGGCGTGGCCAACGATTGCGATGGGGTGATTGGTTGCACCGGCGCACTGGCGGATTTTTGGCTAACGAATCGGCTGAACAAAACCGCGCTGACAATCAAGAGACCGATGATCAGGCTGGCAATAAGAATTTTAGATCCTCCGGGTCTCTCCTTTGGAGACGGGGTTGGAATTCCTGGAGCTGGTGTTTGGCGGGAAGCCGCGGACGCCGTTGCATCTGGCTGCGAAACACAGGCGGAGATTTGCGCAGCGATGCGATTAACGTCGGCCTTGGCAGTTGATGTATCGATCGAAAGCCAATGCACGGTCGCCAGCAAATAATCCAAGCTGCGTGACGGCTCCGATTGATCGAACCTGACCGGAACGATGTTTCGCTCGAATTTCAACGCGCGTTCCACTTCTCGCAAAACGTGCGGGGAACTGTTTGAATTCACCGTGTAGACGAGCACAAAACAGCTGCACTCCTCAATCGCTCGCATGATTGCGTCGGCGTACGAGCCTCCTGGAGGAATATCCCGCGGGGCGATCCAGCAGTTTGTTCCGCGGCCCTCCAAGGCCTTTAACAGCATCTCGGCAAAGGTCTTGTCCTTGTCAGAGTAACTGATGAAAACGCGACCGCGCATGTGACGATTGACGGGTGTCGCTACTCGTTAGCGAAAATCGTCCGACCGGTCGAGGCGAAAGCTTGCTCGCCCGGTCGAATCCGAATTCGACGACGACGGAAATCTTGGTCAGGGCTGGACCGAACTGGTTCGCCCGATCGCACGTAGAGCGAAACTCACGACGATCGCGATTGCTGTGATCACCGCGCAACACTCCGCGAACCATTCGCCGTGGCGCGTGTAGAACGTCAGCTGTGGTTCTTGTCCGCCATCGGACGGACTCACTGCGGCGAGCGGGACGTTCACTTCGCCGGTGAGCACGCCTTCGGTGAACGTGTTGCCCGTATCATCCTGCAGAACCTGAGTGACGTGGCCGAACGAGTTGATGAAACAGGTCATGCCCGTATTTGCCGCCCGCACCATCGGACGGCGATTTTCGACGCAACGAAAAACGGCGTTGGCCAGATGTTGTCGCGAACCGGACGAATGTAAAAACCAGCCGTCGTTGGTTATGTCGACAAAAAGATTTGCGCCGTTCGAAACAAATCGCCGGGCAAGATCTCCCACGGTGTCTTCGAAACAAATCAACGGTGCAACGCGAGTGCTGTTGTTCGTCAGATTAAACACAGTGTGATCGGTTCCGGCGGTGAAATCTCCTGGGACCCACGTGTTCGCAATCGCGGCGAACAACGGAAACGAGTGACGCAGCGGAATGTATTCGCCAAAGGGAACGAGATGGATTTTCCGGTAAACCTGGATCCGATCACCGCCGCTCGAGAACAAGAGCGCGGAGTTGTAATCGTGCCCGCCTTCGAAATCGAGAGATCCAAGCAGCAAATCCGATTTAGTTGACCCTGAAAGTTGTTTTACGAATTGATAGCTCTCGCTGCTTTGGTCGCGCACCGGATCGGGCATTGAGCTTTCCGGCCAGACCAGCAAGTCAGGCGGAGGATTTGCCCGCAACGCGATTTCGCTCAATCGAGTGAATCGCGTGAAGATCTCGCGCGTGAATTGCGGGTCGAATTTTTCAACTTGCGGAACGCTGGCCTGGACGGCTGCGACCCGGAGCGGTTTCGTTGGCGCCGGGTTCTGCGCGCAGTGCAATCCAAACGCAAACAACGCGATCATACCGATCATCGTGAGTGTGAGATCGAAATGCGGTCGCATTCGATGCGTTCGCGCTTCGGCAAACAATCTAAGCGGCGTGGCGACGGCTATGATGTTTACGAACGCCAGCGCGAACGAAACTCCGACCGCACCGGTGAACTCGGAAATCTGAATCAGCGGCCAGATTTGATGGAGCGCGACGCCGAGTCCATTCCATCCGAAACCACTGAAAAGCCAGCCGCGAATCCACTCGTGCGTGGTCCAGGCCGCGGCGGCGAGGAAGGCGACCACCAGGTTCCGCCACGAAGCGGTGAAAGTTTTCGGCCTGATCAATCCGATGAACCAGCTCCAGAACGCGAAGTACAAGCCGAGATAGATCGACAACAGGAAGGAGAGGCCATGGAGAAAAAAACTTTGATACAAATCGCCGAGGGCGCCGAACCAGCCGAACGTGCCGGCGAAAAAAACAATTCCCGCGAGATATCCGAGCAAAAGATTTCGCAGCCACCGGCGTTTCCAGTTTTCACCGGAGAACCAAACTGCGGCGATCAGCGGATTCAGGGCGATCCAGCAAAGCCAGTTTTGATCGAAGGGTGCGAAGCAAAAGACGCCGAGCAAGCCGCTCGCGATGGCAGCAAGCCAAGGCCAGGACTTTTTCAGCCATCCTAACATGGGGTGAAATCTAAAGTTCCAAATCCCAGGCTCCAAGCTCCAAAGAAATCACAAACCCGAAAATCCCAAATCGGACTCTGCCTTGGGATTTGGTTTCTGGAATTTGGGATTTCCGCCTTAGCGGCTATCCGCGACGGCGTCGTCGTGGCTCGCGTTCCCGACGCCGGCCCGGATGCAGGGCGTCCTTCAGATCGCGGGCGTAGGAAGCGTTTACTCGAAAAACGGTGCGCTCCACATCTTCTATTGTGCGAACGTTCACCTTGTCGGCGAGAATGTATCCCTGTGAAATAAGCCCCGTCAGGTCGTCTAAAAATTCGGCGTGCTCCATGTCGCCAATGCTCTCGACCAGCAGCTTGCCGTAAGTCGGCGTGCCCGAGAGTCCCAGTGTTTTCAGCATCGTGATCTCGCCGCCACTCAAATTAATTTCGCGGTGCATGGTAAACCTTTGCCAACGGGCGGAAGTGCTAACGAGCAGCTATTACGCCACCCGACCGTGAGCATCGGTTTCCAGCCATTTCCAAACAGTTTCGAGCCGCTGACTGATCTCGGATTTGATTTTCTGCAGTTGCTCGGCGGAAAACTTTTCTCCTTCCGGCCGGCGCTGCGCGAAAATGTAGTACTTGATCTTCGGTTCGGTCCCCGAGCCGCGCACCGCAATGCGCGTTTTGTCCTCCAATTCGAAGATCGACATCTTCTGTTTTGGGATCACGTCGCCTTCCACGTCACGAATGGTTTGCTTTTCAAAATCAGTAATGCCGGAGACCGGTGATCCCGCAATCTCCTTCGGCGGCTTGTTTGCGTAAGATTCGAGCAATCGCGTAATCTTGCCGGCGCCTTCCGCGCCTTCGAAATAGATCGAGGCGTTTTTCTCGTCGAAATAGCCCAATCCCGCGAATGCTTCGTCGAGCAACTGATCGATCGTGCGGCCGCGCGATTTGGCGTAGGCCGCCATTTCGACAAACATAATCGCGCCGGCATTGCCGTCCTTGTCGCGCACGAAATCGGCCCCGCTGTAGCCGTAACTTTCCTCGCTCCCAAAAACGTAGAAACACGAATATTTCAATCGCGCCGCGCGGGTTTCTTCCTCGGACATCTCCCGGTATTTCCTCCGGATCTCCTCCGGCAACGCGCGCTCGTATTTCTCGAGCTTCGCGCCGATATACTTGAACCCGGTCAAGGTGTCGACACAGCGCACGCCAAATGTCTCGGAAATTACGTTTTGCATGTCAGTGGTGACGAATGTTTTGATCGTCACGGCGCGGGAACGATTTTCTTCATTCAGGATTCCAAGCTCGAAGAACTTTTTGAGCCGATAATAGGAGAGCAGGGAACCGATTTGATTTCCGGTGATCAATTTCATCTCGCCGTTTGGGTCGCGAACAGCGACACCGATGCGGTCGGCATCGGGGTCGGTGGCGATGACGATGTCCGCCCCTGTTTTCTTCGCCAGCTCAATTCCGAGCGTGAGCGCTTCGGCATTTTCCGGATTCGGCGATTCCACCGTTGAAAATCGCGGGTCGGGTTTTTCCTGCTCGGCAACGATCTGGAAATTGAGCCCAAGTCGCTTGAACATCGGTTTCACGGTTATCGCGCCGGTGCCGTGCAACGGCGTGAAAACGACACGCAACGACTTCGCCTGCTCCAGGACGCCTCGATCGACTACGATGGTTTCGAGCCGCTTCATGTAAGCTTCATCCACATCGGGCCCGAGCGTGGCGATCTTTCCCCGTTGGTCTTGCGGGAGCGGTTCGTAGTTCTCGCTTTCGATTGCGTTTACTTTTTCGATGATGCCACTGGCGTGCGGTTCGATCACCTGCCCGCCGTCGGCGAAATAAACTTTGTAGCCATTGTCGTACGGAGGATTGTGACTGGCGGTAATCACGATTCCCGCCGTCGCATTCAAATGTCGAACCGCGAACGATAATTCCGGCGTCGAGCGCGGCCCATTGAAGATGAAAGCATCGCAACTGTTCTCTGATGCCACTTTGGCCGTGAGCGCCGTGAATTCCTTTGAAAAAAATCGCGTGTCGTGCGCGATAACGATCTTCGGACGCAGGTCGATCTTGTTATTTGCGTGCCATTCCTTTGCGTAGGCGACAAGACCCCGGGTCGCGCGATTCACGTTCGCGAAATTCATCGCATTCGTACCGACGCAGGGAAATTCCGGACGGTCGTTAGGCCCGGCGGCGCCCCGCTCTGCGTTGGTCACGATTTTCCCGATCGTGCGGCCGCGCAGGCCGCCGGTGCCGAACTCGAGCGTCTTGTAGAAGCGGTCGTTGAGTTCGTCCCACTGTTCGTTAAAGGCCAGCTCATCGATGACCCGCGAATAAAGATCGGAAGGCGCAGCCGCAACGAGCGCGCGAATGTTCCTGGCCGCCGATTCGAGCAAACGCTTATTCGCGACCGCGCGGTTGATCTTATCGGCTGATTTCGCCTGCACCGGCGGCAACTTTCCGGCGCGAGTGCGCTTTGCAAGCCGAAGCTTGCGCTCGCTAAAAGTTTCCGGTTGGGAAAGCCTTACTTGCAGGGACCAGGCACCGGGATCACCAGCTTGCCGTCTTTCTCGGCCACGAAACTCGTGCTGCTGCTGGTTGCACTGCCGTTGGCGTCCTTTTGCTCAACCTTGATCGTCAGTTTCTTTGTTGGCTTTAGCGTGAGGCACATTTTTCCGCCGGGCCCTTCCTGCGGCTCGCCCGCCTTTTTCATTTCATCCGGCGTCAGCGCCGCTAGCTCGATGCCCGCGATCTTTGAGCCCGCCTCGCCGGTCATCATCATTTTGTAGAATTCGAGCGCGCCCGGGTCTGAGCCGGTCGTGTAAAGGAACGATTCCAACGTTTTCGTGTCTTTCGATTCAAAGGCGGTTTTGTATTTATCGGTAAACGCTTTGTCTTGAGCGCTGCCGGCGCGGCAAAAGGCGGTGGCAACGGTGAGGAGGCAAATGACGGACAACAATGTTTTCATAGGGCTTGAGCGATTTGTAAATCGTTGTCGTCTCCGTGTTTATTGACCTGTGACAACGGGCGGGCAGAGCTAATCGGGTTTGGCAGAGCAGAGCAAGCCATTTAATCTTTTGCTCCGAGAAAATTCGTTGCTGATGCGCGCGACGCGGGCTAATCACATCGAACCCGTCGTAACGCGAGTAGATGAATATTCACGAATACCAGGCGAAAGAGTTGCTGGAAAAATTCGGAGTTGCCACCCCACGCGGAAGAGTGGCGTCGACGCCTGATGAAGCAGAGCAAATCGCGCGTGAGCTCGGCGGCGCGGATGTTGTCGTGAAAGCGCAGGTCCACGCTGGTGGGCGCGGGAAGGGGACCTTCAAAAACGGATTCAAAGGCGGCGTGCATGGCGCGAAATCACCGAAGGAGGCGCGCGAGGTTGCGGAGAAAATGCTGCGGCAAACTTTGGTGACGCACCAAACCGGGCCGGGCGGTCGCGTTGTAAACAAAGTTTTGATCGCTGAATCGGTGGATATCGCGCGCGAAATTTATTTTGCTGTTCTGCTCGATCGCGCAACGGCGGCGCCGATTGTGGTTGCGAGCACTGAAGGCGGCGTTGAAATCGAAGCTGTTGCGGCAAAGTCGCCCGAAAAAATCATTCGAGAACCGGTTGATCCGCTCGCCGGACTTCAACCGTTTCAAACCCGGAAGTTGGCGAGCAGGCTTGGTTTTGAAGCCTCGCAAACAAAAGCAGCCACGAAATTGTTCGACGGACTGTTTCGCACGTTCATCGGTTGCGATTGTTCGATGGTGGAGATCAATCCGCTTGTTGTGACAAAGAAAGGCGAAGTGCTCGCGCTCGACGCCAAGTTTAATTTCGATGACAACGCGCTTTACCGGCACCCGGAAATCGAAGCGATGCGCGACACCGCGGAAGAAGATCCGCGCGAAGTCGAAGCGTCCAGGCACGGGCTGAATTATATCGGACTCGACGGCAACATTGCTTGTCTGGTGAACGGGGCTGGCCTCGCCATGGCCACGATGGACATCATCAAATTTTATGACGGCAATCCTGCGAACTTTCTCGACGTCGGAGGCAGCGCCACCGAGGAACAGGTCACCGAAGCATTCAAGATCCTGATCGCCGACAAGAGCGTAAAGGCGATCCTGGTAAACATTTTCGGCGGAATCATGCGAAACGACGTGATCGCGCAAGGAATTATTAATGCGGCAAGAACAGTGAAGCTCGGCGTTCCGCTCGTGGTGCGACTCGAAGGAACAAATGTCGAGAAAGGGAAACAAATGCTGAAAGAAAGCGGCGTCGCGTTGATCACAGCCGACGATCTCGCCGATGCTGCGCAAAAAGCTGTAGCTGCAGCAAAACAGAACAGATGAATCAGGAAATCAGGAACACAGGAAGACGGCTCGAATTACAGTGCTCGGCGAAACATTTCCTGTTTTTCTGCTTTCCTCGTTCATATCTGCTGTCCGAATTTCTTTTGGGAATAATTCTAGTCACCGCCGTCCGCGCAGATGATTTGCCGCGAAAAGTAAAATCACCGCGCGAAAATTATCAAAACGTCGATGTCATTTACGATTCGGTGAGGGCAGAAGACGGAAACCGTTTGCGGACGATCATCACCAAACCGCGCAATGCGAAAGGAAAATTGCCGGTAATTTTCGTGACCGGTTGGTTAAGCTGCGATTCGGTTGAAGCACCAGCTGATACGAAAGACGAGAGCGGTTTGGTTTTTCGTGGTCTCGCCCAATTGCCGGAGTTTGCGTTGTTCCGGGTAGATAAAGAAGGCGTCGGGGACAGCGAGGGCGTTTGTGCTGAGAATGATTTTGATTCGGAGTTGCCGGGCTATCGCGCCGCGTTTCGCGCGTTGAAGAACTACGACTTCATCGACGCGAAGAAGATTTACATTCTCGGCATTAGCAACGGAGGTGGTTTTGCGCCGCTCGTTCCAGAAACCGAAGCCGAGCAGCAACAAGTACGGGGTTACATTTCAGTCGGTGGCTGGGTCAAGACCTGGTTCGAGCACATGATGGAGATCGAGCGGCGCCGATTTGCTCTGACGGGAAAATCGCCCGGTGAAGTGAACGATCGGATGAAAGGCGTGGCGACGCTTTATTACGAATGGTTGATCAAAGGCCGGTCGGTGGCTGACATCGTAAAAGAGCAACCGCAGCTCGCGGAAATTTGGCCGGAAGGCAAAGACTTCACGCATCTCTACGGGCGGCCGCTCGCGTTTTATCAACAATTGCAAAAGTTGAATCTGGCGGATGCGTGGTCCCGCGTGAAAGTTCCAAGTTATGTCTTGCGTGGCGCATTCGACTGGATCATGAGCCGCGAGGATTCGGAGTTGATCATAACTTATGTGAACAGAAATGGCGATCTCGCGACTTTCTACGAAATTCCAAACACGGGTCACACGTTTCAGCACTATTCAAGTTTGGCCGACGCCTTTAAGGGGAAGAGCGCACCGTTTGATCCGAAAGTCATCGGACTCCTAACAGACTGGCTGTGTAACAAGGCAATTACCCATGAAGATTAAGAACATTGCATTTACTGGAATTCCAGTGACTGACATCAAGCGTGCTCGCGCGTTTTACGAAGGGGTCCTTGGGCTCAAGCCGTCCGGCGAATTCGCCGAAGGTGTCTGGATTGAATACGAGATCGGTGACGGCACCCTCGCGATCGGAAGCGTGGGCGATCAATGGAAACCGTCACCTGATGGAACGAGCGTCGCGCTAGAAGTCGATGATTTCGAGGGCGCGATCAAGAATCTCAAGCAAGCAAACGTTTCCTTCGATACTGAACACGTCGAGAGCCCGGTTTGCCGCATGGCGGTGATCCAGGACCCGGACGGAAACAAAATCATAATTCACAAACTAAAATGATCACAAACGAAGTCGCATTCATCGCTATCGCCGTTTCTGACAAGGAACGGGCGCGGAAATTTTATCAGGAAACGCTCGAGCTTAAGCCGGCCACGACTGTCATGGACGGCGCGTGGGTTGAGTACGAGCTCGGTTCGACGACGATCGGCGTCGGTTGTCATCCCGCTTGGCAACCATCACGCGATGGAACGACCGTCGCGTTCGAGGTCCAGGATTTCGATGACGCTCTGGCGAAACTAAAATCCCGCGGCGTTAAGTTCGACAGCGATAAAACGGAAACGCCGGTTTGCTGGATGGCGCAGTTTCGCGATCCGGATGGAAACAAACTCGTCCTGCACAAACGGAAGAAGAAGTGAGTTAAGAAAACTCGAAGCACGAATTTCGAAGTTCGAAACAAATTCGAATGAGTAAAATTCAAAACTCAAGACGCAGGGCGCAGGCTCTTGGTCCGAACATTCGGATTTCGGGTTTCGGGTTTGTTTCGGATTTCGATATTTGGATTTCGGATTTGTAAAACCATGTCGATCTTAGTTGATAAGAATACACGCCTCGTGGTTCAGGGAATCACTGGGAGCGCCGGCGCGTTTCACACCCGGCAATGCGTCGAGTATGGGACGAACGTGGTGGCTGGCGTCACACCGGGAAAAGGCGGGCAGATGTTCGATGGAAAGATTCCGGTGTTCGACACGGTTTGGGAAGCAAAACAGAAAACAAACTGCAACGTGTCGATGATTTTTGTCCCGGCTGCGTTCGCGGCCGATTCCATTCTCGAAGCGGTCGACGCCGATCTGGATCTTGTCGTTTGCATCACGGAAGGAATTCCGGTGATGGACATGATGCGGGTGAAAGCGCAGATGCGCGGGAAACGGACGCGGCTGATCGGACCGAATTGTCCCGGAATCATCACGCCCGGCGCGTGCAAGATCGGTATCATGCCCGGTTACATTCATAAACCGGGAAATGTCGGGGTCATCTCGCGCTCGGGCACATTGACCTACGAAGCCGTCTGGCAATTGACGACCCGCGGTTACGGTCAATCGACTTGCATCGGCATCGGGGGCGACCCTATCGGCGGTTTGTCGCATCTCGATGCGGCGAAACTTTTTAACGAAGATGAGAACACCAACGCGTTCATTCTAATTGGCGAAATCGGCGGCTCCGCCGAAGAAGAAGCGGCCGCGTGGATTAAAGCCAATTGCGAGAAACCCGTTGCCGCGTTCATCGCTGGAATGACCGCGCCGCCCGGTCGACGAATGGGTCACGCTGGCGCGATCGTTTCTGGTGGAAAGGGGACTGCCGCTGGAAAAATTGAAGCAATGAAAGCCGCCGGCATCGCTGTAGCAGAAACACCGGCCACAATTGCAGACACTCTGATTGCGCGGATTAAAAGTTAGCTCAACTCTCATCCGACGCCGCACTGTTACGAGGTCTGGCGGCGACTGATAATTAATTAGCCTGTTTCATTCTGTCAGATAGAACTAATCTTGGTTTGTGTCAGCTGTTGGTTTCCGCAACCTGATTAAGATTTTGATACGTTCCCGCTCGTTGCGCTTCACGGCTGACATGGTGCGCCAATCTCCGACCTCCTCGTTGGCGCGCTTGCGTTGGTCAGGCCGAGACGTGTTTTATCGATCCGGTACTGCCGATCCGTTTGTTCTGTATCAAATTCTCTTCAGGCGCGGTAAAAAAGCTGAGTATTACGTGCCACCAGCGCTGCGACCGAAAATCATTCTCGATATCGGGAGCAACATCGGTGCTTCCATCATTTATTTCCATCGGCAATTTCCCGCTGCCAAAATCTTTGGGTTTGAACCTCATCCGGACAGCTTTCGCGTATTGCAAAAGAACGTCGCGCATCTGCCTGGCGTCACAGTTTTCAACTATGGCCTCGGAGCGACTCATCAGCGCATTGCCGTCTCCGCTGATGAGGTAAATTTTGGCGCATTTAATACTCGCGGCCGCTTCAAGGATCGCGGCTATCCTGCCGCTCCGGTTGAGTGCGAGATCCGGCGATTGGATGATATCTTGCGCGAACTCGACATTACGCAGATCGACCTGATCAAGATCGACTGCGAGGGCGCCGAAGCGGATGTCTTTTCAACCTTGCCCGATGAAATTTTGAATCGCTGCCACTGGATCGTTGGCGAATTTCACGATCATACCGCCTTCGAGGTACTCGCGCGTGTGGCGCCGCATTTTCATCTGGACCTGAAAAAAAGCATGTTTCGTTCGCGATTTCGTTTTCACGCATGCAACGTAAGCAAAATACAGCAGGTGTCGCCCCTTGATCTCGATGCACTGCAGCGTTGAGCCTGTGATTCGAGCGAAATGCGATCGGCGCTAAACTCGTCTAAATCGCGCAGTTAGTCGCGCTTCGCCAATTGAGCGATAGATCGCCGAACAATGCGGGCCATCGCGGGAGTTCATGAGCGCGAGAAAGCGAATCGCGCTCAGCAGCCGGGCGCTGAAATGAATCCGGTGTCTCGTGGCAATCTGTGCAACTTTGTCCCTATGAAGCTGTTGGTTTCATCGCCTCTTTAGCCCGTACGGCGCTGATAAACGCGCTGCGCTTCCTCGGTAATATCAATCGAAGGCGAGTTTCCCAAATAGCGAGTAGCGGCTGCACCATTTTGCCGTAGAAACGCCTGTGCATCGGACAATGTCGAGATAGTGGAGGGATATACCGGAGTGGTACTGATTTGAATCCAGCCAGCGTCCACCCAGCGTTTGATATAATCGCTGCCACGCTCAAATATGCGCCCATCATCAAGCTGAGGGTGATGCAGTCGCGTGAACTCGAAAACTTCCCAAAGGCCATGGGTGCCTCGCACCAGTTCGGCGAAGAAATCGGCTTCAAGAAGATCAAAAGTGCTCACCATCTGATGAGAACAAGATGAGCCAACTAGCAGGGAGCCGCAAGGCGTCACCAACATCCAGTGAAGGATCAGCCGGCGCGATTGTTTCCGGCGGACAGGGAACTGCGGCCGGCAAAATCGAAGCACTCAAAGCAGCTGGCATCGCCGTCGCCGAAACACTCGCGAAAACCGCGGAAATGCTTATCGCGCAGATCAATTCCAGTATATAGGACGCTCGCGCCACAAAGTGGAGCTCAGGGTAGCTCGTCGAAAAAGAGATAAAGGGCGGCAATCCGGCCGTCCCGGGCAATGATGAAATCAGTTCCGGCGTAAGCTGGCGCCTCACCAGGCCGGCCCGATACCCATTTGACCCGGCCGCCATCGCCCAATTCCTCGGGTTTTGCAATCGGCTGATATTGAAAGTCAGGGTGAGTAGCTTTGACGGCGCCCGCGACTCGATCAATCTCGTCGCGGCCACGGTGGGCGCCCGTTTTGGGGTCATAGAACACCCCATCTTCGGTCCAGAGCTCGTCGATAGCCGCGCGCCTACGCGCGGGATCGTTTTCACCGAAGACGTCCTGAAGATTGCGGATCAGCAAGGTCGATATGGTATAGGACATAAGGGGTCAGTTTTTACTATTGCAAAATTTTCCGCAGTTCTCCCGCCGAAACAACAGGGCTATTCATCTAACGAGAAAGAGATAAGCCACGGCATGCTCTGCTGGCTACATCAAACATCCGTTCCGTTGGCTTCATCGATTGGTTAGGTCTGAGCGTATCTCATAACCGAGGGGCGAGAACGAAGAACATCAACAAGATAATGGCGACAGCGAGCAGAACTCCAAACGAACAATAAAAGATGCGCTGGAGAAGCACAGCCACGTAGCGGGCGCTAAACTCCCAAGCTGGCCATAGCGGTCGTGGACTGCGACGACCCGTCAGCGTCTCCGTGAACAATCGCCACAACCACGCGAACGTGCAGACGAACGCCAGCGAATACAGGCCAACGAACCTGAGTGTAGCCATAGACCTAACGATAATTGACGAATATTCTCGTAATATAAGGCGAACATTTTTCGGCTAACAATCTGGAATTAATTGGTGGCCGGTTCGGGCGCGTCCAGATTAGGGCAGGGCAAGTGCGCCGCCTTCCAGTCCATCGCCATTTGGATTCGAGCGCGGCCGCTTGGGTGATCGAAGAAAATGAATTCTTCGAGCGGTGTTGGATCGAGCTTGCGATAAGCGCCGAGTTTCAGCGCAACCGTCGCTTCACCGTCCGGCTCCCGTGACGTGTTGATTCCGAACTGATCGGCCTCGCGCTCCGTTGTGCGAACGATCGAATTCAGGACCGGCGTCATTAGAAATGTGAACGTCACAAAGATGAGCATCAGCAACGGAAGGCCGGCGGGGTCGGCGATGCCGTGCACTTGCCAGCCTGTTCCCCAACGGCGCAGGGCCCAATCGAAAACAAATTGGGCAATGGCAAAACCAATTAACGCGACGACTCCCAAATAAATTGTGAGCTTCGCGCCATGGTTGAGAACGAAGTGACCCATCTCGTGCGCCATCACTGCCCGAATTTCGGAGAGCGTGCATTGCTTGAGCAGATTGTCGTTCAACGCGATACGCGTTGTGCCGAGGAGGCCGGAAACATTTGCACTGACGCGCGTCGTCTGTCGCGATGCATCAACTTCGAATACCTGCTTGACTGGAATTTCGTTCGCCTGGGCCATGGCCAGAATCGGATCGCGAATCTTCGGATCCTCGAGTGGCTTGTAAGTATTGAAGAGCGGCTCGACGTAAACCGGCGCGATGAAGTTTCCGATGAACGACAAAAAAACGGCAACCAGCGTTCCCCACATCCACCAACTTCGCGGCACCCGTCGAAAAACCGCGTAGAGGACCGACAATCCAACGATTCCGGCGATCAAACCGATGGCCAGACCGACCAATTGTTCGGCAAACCACGCTCCGAAGTCTTGCGTCGCGAATCCGTATTGATGTTCGCGAATGAACTCCTGATAGAAGACGAGCGGAAAACTTAAAACCGCGACGATCAGAATAAAGCCGACGCTGTAGATCACGACTTCAAGCGTTTTGGAATTTGTCCGGCGCTCGGCAAAATCGCGCAGTCGCGCCGACAGTCCGCAAGCCAGCAAGAAAATGGAAATCGCGGCCGCGACCAGAAAATTCCAAAGCAAAAGCCAGTAGCCACCTTCGAAGTACGCGTTCGACTTGGCCCGCTGATCGACCGGGACGGTATCAAGCAAGGCCTGTGTTGCCTGCACCGGGTCGAAAGCGATTGTCGAACCAGCTGTCGTGGCTGGCGACGGTTCCTGGGCGGATACCAACTTTGGGAACGCAAGACACAAGAGAACGAACAAGAGAACGCATCGCAAAATCATCCTGAACCGATAACGAATTACGCCATCAAAGAAAAGCTCGTAAGGCGTAACCATTCCGGGTTTCGTCTGTCATCTAAAGCATGAGAGTCTGTATTTTATGGTTTGCGACGGCAGTCTTCGCGGCATCGAACTCGTTAGGCGCCGAGCCGGCGCTAACAAAATGGACGGTCGATGGCGTCGAGCGTGAAGCACTCGTTTATCTCCCCTTGAGGTCCGCCAAAGAGAAGGCACCGGTGATCTTCGCGTTTCACGGTCATGGTGGAAACATGCATTTTGCTGCCGGCGGCATGGCGTTCCATGATCATTGGCCGCAGGCGATCGTCGTTTATCCACAGGGTTTACCGACCCCGGGGATCGTCCTGGATCGCGAGGGAAAGAAGCCGGGCTGGCAGAATCGACCCGGTGAGGAAGGTGATCGCGATCTGAAATTTGTGGACACGATGCTGGCTTCGTTCCGCGAAAAATATTCGATCGACGAAAATCGAGTTTACGCGACCGGTTTTTCAAACGGTGGATTGTTCACGTATCTTTTGTGGTCGCAACGACCCAACGAATTCGCCGCTTTTGCTCCGGGCGGCGCCGTTTTGCTGTCCCAAGTTTCCCTGACTCGAGTGCGTCCGGTGCTGCATTACGGCGGCCAGAGCGATCAGTTGGCTCGATTTGAAAAACAGCGGGAGACGATCGATCAAGTTCGGAAGTTCAACGGCTGCGCAGAGCAGGGCGAATATTGTGGACCAAGTTGCACTCTCTACAAGTCGACCAAAGTCGCGCCGGTTGAGACGTTCATCCATCCGTATGGACATTTTTATCCGCCGGCGGTCACACCGCTGATTGTTAAGTTTTTCAAAGAACACCCACGCGGATCGTGAGTTGATTGGGCTGGACTAGTACATGGTCAGGTGAAAAAATCGCAGCCCGATGAAAGGGCTTGCGTTTTGCGCTGCGATATTGTTTTTCATCGGCGGTCTGGCCGGCCTGGCGCAGCAAGCTTCGCCGGCGGACGCGGCCTTATACGGTCCATACCCGAGCAACTACAAAGACATTGTCATGAAATGGCTCAATGAACGGTTGGTTGACGTGGCGAGCGCGCGCATTGAATGGCAGGGCGATCCGCAACCGGCCGACCTCGGAAAAAACGGCGAGCATCTTTACGGCTACCTCGTTCAGTTTAGAGTGAACGCGCGCAATCAATTTGGCTCCTACACCGGCTCGCAGCAGCACGGCGCGCTCATCAAGAACGGTGAAGTGATCCAAGGTTTAGGATTAGGTTATCGATAATACTATGAAGCTGAATTCCCGATTAAAATCAGGTCAAGTCTTGGTCCTTGTTTTTATTGTGCTGGCGATCATCGGCGGCATTATGTGGTACCTTTATTCAACCAGGGCGGCCACCCAAAGCGATGCAATTCGTTATGGCCATGACGTGATTGATCGACTCGTGATCAAGCACGACCGGTCGATCCTCGATAACGATCTCGCGGCACAGGCGAAGGTGGAAATGCCGCCGTCGCAACGTGATTATCTGATTCAACGCTTCGCTCAGTTCGGCACTCCCCAGGAGCCGATCCAAATCGAGGACAATGTGACCTTTGACTCTTACTTTTTCTCGCCGCACGCGTTTTTCACCGCGCATTTGAACTACCCTGCCCAGGGGGTAACGCTGCAGGTTGCCATTTCGCAAGGGACGACCAAATGGCTCATCGAGAATATCACCATGTCGATGGGCAATGCGCCCCACTAAGCGCGCCGCTCGGTAGGGGCGATTGACCCCAATCGCTCGCCCATCCAGAATGTGCCCGCTTGTGGATTGCCGCAAAGCGGCATGATTCACCGAACCGCCATGGCGATTGAGGTCAATCGCCCCTACCGACCAGTCGTTCCAAAAAATCGAGACAAATCTGCGACCACGTTTCGAGCGAGTCGCGCCGTGCCATTAATTCGTCTTTTCCGTAGAACGCGAGGTTCGTAATCATCGCTTCCCTCTTTTCCACCTTGGGTTCGGCCAGTTTGAAAACGTGAACGATGCCCAGGTGGACTTGCCCGACTTCGTTGCTGTCGTCATTTAAAAGCGCGACGATGCAATCCTCGAATTTTGTATTGATCGAAATTTCCTCGCCGACCTCTCGCTCAACGCCGGCGCGATAAGCTGCTTCGTCCAGGGCAAAGAGCGATTCGTCACTTTCATTCATGTGGCCGCCGATGCCGATGGATCCTTTGGCCACCAGGCGCTGTTCGCCGGCTTTCTTGCCGCGAACATAATGTAAAACTTTTCCCGCGTGCGTGAGCAGCACATAGGGAATGATTTGCTTGTAGGTCGGATCCTTTTCGGCCTGCGCCCGCGAGAGAAAGAAATTGTTTCCGCGGGACAAGATGGCTTCGAGATATTTGCCAGGCTCGAAGTTCAGCCCGTGAAAATTACCCAGCTCGTCGAACAGCGAGCGCTTGATAACGAGAACATTTTCTTCCGGCGGATTCATTGGGAAGTGACGAGTGACATGTGACCAGTGACCAGCAGTTTCGCTCTGCTCAACATGACAGTAATATTAGAACGAATAACTCAAGCCAACTTGCGGCCCGATCAGGTTTAAGCTCGGATTCGGATCGGTTTGACCGCCGTTGGAAAGATGTTGATAGAGGACGCCGGCATCGACCTTCCAGTGGCCGTCGATTTGATACGAAAATCCCATCCCGGTCAGAATGTTGAAAGTGAAATCCTGACCCTGCGACCCGCGCATGTCCGGATGACTGTCGATCCAACCCAGGCCCAGTCCGCCTGAAACGTAGGGAACGATGCGCCAGTTCGGACGCACAAAATTGTAACGACCGCCGAAGTTGACCCCGAAATAATGATTTTCCACTCCGCGAAAAATCGGCTCGGCCAGGAGTGTAAGGCAAAATTGGTCATAACCCCGCGTCCAATTGTCCGCGTCGTTCACGCCCCAGCGAATGCGTCCGGTCACAAATTCCGGCCCGATCTCGTAGCTGTCGGGATTGCCGAAAACGCCAAGCAAGTATCCGGATTGAAGCGCGACCTCGAATCGTGGAGGATCCAAAACTTCGCTTGGCGTGCTTTGAAATCCGCCGCCGAATAGCGGTCCGCTTAAGAGCGCCAGCCCCAAAATTCCCGCGCCAAGAAATTTCATGTCGCGCAACCATAGAGACGAGCGACTGATTTTCAATCGCGGTCAATCGATCGAAGGATTCGCCGGCATTCGTTTCCCAAAAAGATCTCGCAACGCCGCGCGCGCCGCGTGATAGCCGCACATACCATGGACACCGCCGCCCGGCGGGGTTGAAGATGAACATAGATAAACGCCGCGCAGCGGCGTCCGGTAGGGCGTGGGGCCAAATGTTGGCCGCGCGAGGAGTTGCCAGAGATTCGCAGCTCCGCCGCTGATGTCGCCGCCACTAAGATTGGAATTTGATTTTTCAAGATCCGCCGCGCCCATTTTGTGTCGCGCCAGAATGCAATCGCGAAACCCTGGCGCGAACCGCTCGATTTGCTTCTCAATCGCCTCCGACATGTCGTTCTTGCAGCCAAAGGGAGCGTGGCAGTAAGCCCAAAGCGTGTGCTTGCCACGGGGCGCTCTCGTTTCATCAAACAAACTCTGTTGCGCGACCAGAACGAAAGGCCGTTCGGGAATTATTCCACGCGCAATGTCGCGCTCTGCGTTTGCGATTTCTTCGAGCGTCCCGCCGAGATGAATTGTGCCGGCCCTGCGGCATGCTTCCGCCTTCCAGGGAATTGGCGATGACAACGCGCAGTCGATCTTAAAAATTCCCGCCGCGTGTCGAAAATTTTCCACCCGTCGAAGGTAATGTGGCGACAGTTGCCTTCGCGCGATACGCCCGAATTGCCAGACGGTTGTGTCGAACAGCGCGGCACGCGTTGTCGGCAATTGCTCGATGGTCTCGACGCGATAGTTGGTTTCGATTGTGCCGCCGAGCTTGCGAAAACAATCTGCCAGCGCGTTCGAGATTGATTGCGAGCCGCCGCGGGGAACGGGCCAGCCAACCGCATGCCCGGCTGCGCCGAGAACGAGCCCGAATGCAGTCGAGACGAGTGCATCCAGCGGCAGAAACGAATGCGCGGCGATTCCGGCAAACAACGCGCGGGTACACTGCTCGCGAAAAAACGTCGTCGCGAAAAACTTCGCGGGCAGAATTGCCGCCACTCCAAACCGTCCCAGTGCGAGCGGATGCCTGGGCAGGTGCAACATCGGTTGCAGAAATTCCGCGGCCAGTTTGTCCCAATCGCGGACGAACGGTTTCATGACCCTCCGGTAGGTGTTCGCGTCCTGGCCTAACGAATCTGCAGTGACGACGATATCCCGATGCAGACACGCGGCATCGCCATCATCCAGCGGATGGGCCAGTGGAATTGATGGCTGAATCCATTCAAGTCCGAATTGGTCGAGCGACAATGTTTTGAAAAATGGCGAGCCGGCCGCGAGAGGATGGACCGCCGAACAAACATCATGCACGAACCCCGGCAGCGTCATCTCCGCTGATCGCGCGCCGCCGCCGGTTGTCGAATTCGCCTCCAGAACCAGAACGGACAATCCCGCGCGGGCGAGCGCGATAGCCGCGGCGAGACCGTTCGGCCCGGAGCCGACGACAATCGCGTCATACTCATTAGCCATTGGAGAGCGCAGCAGAAATCACATGTTGAGCGCTGGCACTAGAGGAAAATTAATCCGGTGGTCGAAACCCGTATTCGGCCTGCAATTTTCCAAACAGCCATTTCGCTAACGGGTCGTCGCGATTCGGCATTGTGCTCGCCACTGATTCCGCTTTGGCCACATCGTCATTCAGGCAGTAAAGATAAATCAGTAACAAAAAATTATCGCGCTTTGCAATGTGTTTGGATCGCTCGTCCTCCAGCAGCTTAATCGCCGTGTCATAGTGACGCGAGGCAAGTTGGTCCGCGATGAGGTCTGGATAGAACTCCAGCGGTGGCGGTTGATCAGAAGCCTCCGCCGCGCGCTTTTTACGAACTAGCTCGATTTGAAACGAGTTTGTTCCCAACGTTTCCAAAACCGGTTCGCGCAGGTTTGATCCGCGCAAGTGCACATCGAGATCAGCCAGCCAATTCGTCTCCTCGAATCGGACGCGGTAGCGCATTTCTCGAATTACAAAGAATGGATCGAGCTCTGCGGTTGCTGCGTTCGGCCAAATCTGTCGAATCAGACGCGACGAACGGAAGCGTTCCGCGGCCAACGTCGGTCCAAAATAAGTAAACGCGAAGTGATGGATTGCCGGATCGGCACGCGTGTCATCGCCGAGTCTCCGCGGAAATAAGTCGGTCAGGGGTTTTGCGGCAGTCGTGATTCGGTCGATCTCATCGCCGTCCATTAAGAACATCGCCGCGATTTCTTCCGGCGTTTCAATCCCGATTCGGGCGAGATCGGACTTCGTGTTGGAATCCTGCCATAGCCTTCGCGCCTGTTCGTTGTCGATTGGTGCAGGCGCGCCTTTGATTCCCATCATGATCCATTCTTCGTCCGGCCCGGACCAAATGACCGTATTCGGAAACGCGTCGTGAAACGCACGGAGAATCGATTTCGTTTCGTCGACCGTGAGCTGGTAAATCGGGAGCCAAAACGTGGCCATGCCGCCATCGTTCAATCGATCGTTCATCAGTCGAAAGAATTGTTCGGTGTAGAGATTTACCGCACCGGCAACCTTCGGCGGCGGCGGTTCGCCGGTAATGACGTCGTAGCGCTTCGGGCTGGCTTGCAGAAAAAATCGTCCGTCCTGCACGATTGCGTTCACGCGCGGGTCCCGAAGCGCATTACTGTACCCGGCGTCGCGATAATCGTCCGCCAACGCCAACGCTTCTTTCGCAATGTCGACGATATCGATGTGCTTAAGGTCGACATCCTGCGTTAGCGCGTTTGCGGTCACGCCGCAGCCAAACGCGATTAGAAGCGCGTTCTCCGAGTGCGGATGCAGTGCCAGGGGCAAATACGCGAACAAGCGCATGTAACGTTGATTCGGTGGGTTTGTCGCGGACATCGAGAATCCGTCGGTCATCAAGCGGTAGTAGTAGGTCTGGCCGAAAAAGTCCCGCCGCAGCAACTGCCATGTTCCTGTTTGGCCCTCGATTCTCTTTACGAGGTGCTGCTGTTCGGATTCGTACAAAGTTCGAGCATTTGCAAAATGCAGCTCGTCACGATGAAACGGAAACGTCGCGATGATCGCGACAAAGATGCCAAGTAATGCGATTAAAGCGAAGCGGAACCAGGCTGAAGTCCAAAAAGTTCGGCCGGAAACGAGCAGCGCGAAAACGCAGTAGCCGATCGCACAGAAAACGATGCTCGATTGGAATCCGATTCCGGGCAGCAGGATGAACCCGGCCAGAATTGGCCCAATTGCAGCGCCCACGGTGTTGAACAGAGTGACTACACCGAGGCTGTTCATTCGGCTCTCCATTCTTTCCTGAACTGCTGATGCGATCGCGGGAAACAGGACGCCAGAGATCAGCGACACCGGAAACATCAGGGCGAACGCTAGAAACGTAATCGTCTGCCATGCTTCCAAATAGAAATTGCCTTCGCCCGCTTTGAGTTGCGGAACCGGAAAGAATTCATAACACACCAACGTCGCGATTCCGGCGATCAGAAGCAGGATCGACAATGCGTTTCTTGAAACACGCGACAATGATCCAGAGATAGCGCCGCCGATTCCGATTCCCGCGAGCACGACGGCGAGCATCAGGCTGAACGCGCTGGCAGAGGATGCGATGTAGAGGCGAAGAAATCGAAACCAGACGACCTCCAGACACAAAAGCAGACAGCCCGCGCCAAAACTGACGAAGAGGAGTTTCCACGGCGGCCGATAATTGAAACCCAAGAGCAACCATCGCGGCCGCTCAAGTAGCGGCTGTAGAGGCGGCCGTGTCGACCGCGCATCAATTCTGGTCAAGAACAACGCACTGATTGCTGCAATGATGTTCAACAAGCCCGCGCACAAACTCGTTCCCCAAAGTCCGAAAGCTTCGATAAGAAAAAGTTCCCCGATCAACGCGCCGACGACCGCGCCGATAGTGTTGAACCCATAAAGAATACCAACCGCGCGACCGAAGCGTTCGTTAGCTAGCACAGGATCTTCAAGAACGACCGGCAACGTCAGTCCCATCGCCGTTGTCGGAATTAGCAGGATGACGAACGAAATGAAGACACGCAGCGCCAGGAGAACTGTTTGATGCGACCAAAGAGCTTGGAAAAGCGGTCGCAACAACTCGCCGATGATAGGCAACGCGAAAACGACCGTGCAACCAAGCATCCCGACCGCAATTTCGAGCGCGGCGTAAACCTTCAGCGGCTGTGCGCGAAGTTTTGCTGAAGCGGCGATGGCAGTGCCCAAGGCGAGACCAGCCATGAAACTGGAAAGAATCAGCGCAGCCGCCCAGATCGAATTCCCGAACGCAAGTCCGCTCAGCCGCAGCCAGAGCGTCTCAAAAATCAGCGCGCTGATTCCGGAAAGAAAAAGAACAACTGAAAGAATCGCCAGTCGCACTGCGCGATAATAGCGCGTTGGCTGGCGGTGTCATCCCGATCTCGCGTGGGCGGCCAGCGTCGACTGCGAAGAAAATCTAAAACTTAATGGCGGCGACCTGATCGACGGTCATGACGACGTCACGATCATCGAAGCGAACGCGGGTGGACGAAGCAAACTGATAGACCGTGCGGCGGGTGCGCACTTCTTTGATCGCGAAATGCACCTCGCGATCGTGGATTCTGAAGGTCAAAGTCAATCCAACTTTGTTGAAGTTGGCGTCGATTGCCTTGATCCATTCCTTGAAACGTTCGGAATTAAACGTACTCATGTCTCGCAACAACACTGAGTGAACGAGTTGTCGGACGACTTCACGCTGCCCTTTGGTAGCCGAATGCATCGCCAGCATAGGCGCCGATTTCGAGCGCAAAGAATGCCGCACAAAGCTGCGATCACGGTGTGTCCGACAAACCGCGCCTGGGATGGTTATTCTTTGCCCCACTCGACCTTGCCGCTGTCGAGATCGTAAATGGCCGGAATAATCTTAACGTCCTTGGCGAGGTCGCCGAGGTTAGCTTCCTTACGAATTTTTTCCGCCATCAGTCGCGCGTTCTCCGCAATCGCCAAGTCGGTGGCATCTCCGGCCTTGCCCTTGGTGGCTTGGACGGCCGGTTGAATATCGCGCACCAACGATTCCACATGCCCCGGCGCGGTATCACTCGCTAGCGCAGCGACCACGGCCCCACATCGTTTGTGGCCGAGAACAACAATCAAACGTGCGCCCAGATGATCGACCGCGTACTCGATGCTGCCCAGGCCATGTTCATCAACAAGATTGCCGGCGGTGCGGACGACGAAAAGATCTCCGATGTTCTGGTCGAACACGATTTCGGGCGACGTGCGCGAATCGGCGCACCCGAGAATGATGGCAAACGGATGTTGCGCTTGCGCGGTCTCCGCGCGGCGAGCGGCGGTTGGTTTGCTTTCCGAAACTTTCCTGTTCGCAAAACGCGCGTTGCCTTCCTTGAGTTTGGCCAGCGCGGCATCCGCCCCAACGGAAGCAGCGGGATGATCTGCAGCAAAGACAAACGGGATGATACTAAACAGGCAGAGGACTGCGACGAATGTAAATTTGGATCTAGTCTTCATCTTGACTGCGATTATGGCGCTGTGAAGCCATTGAACGCGAGCAAGATCTGGCAGCACTCTGTCTCAACAATTAGCGTACTGATTCCGGAAAGAAAAAGAACAACCGAAAGAATCCCGAGTCGCATCTACTATTCTGTCATACTGAACGGTGTGAAGGATCTCCTAAATTAAGCCGTGTGGTAATTGGGAGGCTTTCCTGGCGTGATCTTCACATTCTTGGGAACAGGCATGTCCATCTTCTTTTTTTCGAAGACATAGCCCCAATGGACTCGCAAGTCGTAATGCCCACTGAATTTTGTATCAATGAGTGCCCAGTCGGCATCGGCATGACCAGTTCCGAGGGTATGTAATTCGTAATCGACAATGCCGTCACCATTCCGATCGTAATATGTTACGACCCAATTCTCTGGAGCCGACCTATCATTTGAAGCGCAGCTGGCTAGAATGATAAACAATCCAAGCTGCACGAGGAAGCGCATGCGTTCACAAGCTCGCTAGAGCCCTATCCAGGACTTCGAGGAGGAAGTCGGCGTCTTGCTCGTTAACGCACATTGGTGGTGAGAAACGGATCGTTTGTCCCCAGAGTCCGCCTTTGCCGAGAAGCAGTCCCATGTCTTTGCACGTTTCCACCACTTGCGCGCATTCGTTGCCTGCCGGCTCTTTCGATTGCCGATCTTTCACCAGCTCGATTCCGAGAAGTAATCCTTTGCCGCGGACGTCCCCGATGATGTTGTATTTTTCTTTGAGCTTGTTCAGTCCATCGAGAATTCTGTTACCGATCTTCAGCGCATTGGCCTGAAGTTTTTCGCGATCGATCACATCGAGCACGGCGTTGCCTTGCGCGCAGACAACCGGATTGCCACCGAACGTGTTGAAGTGAGTCCGTTGCGCGAGCGCGGATGCAATCTTAGGAGTTGTGACAATGGCGCCGAGCGGACAACCGTTTCCAATTCCTTTCGCCATCGTCACGATGTCGGGAATTACGCTTTGGGTTTCGAATCCCCAGTAATGCGTGCCGGTGCGACCGAATCCCGCTTGCACTTCATCGGCGATGCAAACGCCGCCCGCTGCGCGGACATGCTCGTAGGCGTGTTTCAAATAGTTGTCGGGAAAAACGACGCAGCCGCCGACGCCTTGGATCGATTCGGCGATGAACGCCGCGACTTGGCCCGGCGTAGCGAAGTCGATCAGGTTCTTCACGTCCGCGGCGTATTTCTTTCCGGCGTCCGCATCATCGCGCCCCCACAAACCGCGGTAGGGATCGGGGGTCATCGCGTGATGCACACCGAAACTGTGCGGCACGTTAAATTTCCAGCCGCGATTGCCGGTCGTTCCCATCGTCAGCGTGCTGCCGCCGTGATACGCGTTGCGCAGCGAGATGACTTCGTAGTTGTTCGTGTATGCGCGCGCCATCAACAGCGCGAGATCGTTCGCTTCCGAGCCTGAGTTGGTGAAATAACAAACCTTCAGTTCGCCCGGCATTTTGGACGCCAGCTTCCTTGCGTACTCGGCGATGTTCGGTTGCAGATAAATCGTAGTGGAATGTTGGAGCGTTTCGTTTTGGCGATTCGCCGCGGCAACGACTTCCGGATGACAATGCCCCACGCTGACGGTCACGATTCCGCCGAGCGCATCGAGATATCTGCGGCCTTGCTCGTCCCAGACGTATTGCATTTTTCCTTCCACGAGCATGAGCGGCTTTTTGTAGTAAATGAAAATTCCCGGATTCAGAAATTCCTTGCGAAGGCGCAAGACTTGGTCGGCAGAGGGGCCGCTGTATTTGCGCGGCTTCAGGTCGAATGGCGGAAGATCGGGAAGGGTCATGGAAAGTGATGTGTGACGTGTGACGAGCTAAGACCTCGCTGAGTTTGTTAATTTACGACGTAGGCCGTTCAGCATTCGACGCAAGTGTTCCATCAACTCAGACGCAGGATGGGCGTGATCATTTGAACAAAATTGAGTTCAATCACGAGAATCAGCTGGGTATTCAGTTCCGCGACCGAACCTTCCGCGTGGGAAATGAATTGAACAAATTCACCAGTCGTGTGGCGCGCTTGGCCTTCGGTAATGTTTGAGGGGATCGAAACCGCTGCGCGCCGCATTTGCGACACCAGACCGAACTTTTCTTCAGACGGGAAGCGCCGCGTTTGATAAATCAACTTCGCAAGTTCAATACCTTTCTGCCGAACGATGAGGTCTTTGTAGTTCTGGGGTTTGTTTTGCATGCTTACGTGTGTATCAGAATTCACGTCACATGTCACACGTCACCTGTCACTTCCCTTCGCCTGTCACTCGTCACTTCGTAGCGTGTCGCCGCTACGAATGTTTGGCTGCGATCCACGCTACCGCCTTGTCAGCCAACTTGTCGAACGCGGTTACGGCCAGCTCGAGATGCTTCTCTTTCGTGTCCTCGATCTTGTTGTGACTGATCCCGTGCAGACTTTGCACGAACATCATCACGGTTGGAACGCCCGTCCGCGAGACTTCGGCCGCGTCGTGCAACGGACCGGACGGCAGGCGATGCGGCGTTGCGCCGGATTCAGCGATGGCCGCATCGGCCATCGCGATCAGCTCATTATTAAATAAGATCGGTTCGATGTTCCAAATCCGTTCCCAGGCAACATCCACCTTTCCTTGCCTGGCGAATTTCTCGCTCGCGGCTTTGGCTTCATCCAGCATTCGTTGCAACGCTTTCCCGTCGAAATGACGCTGATCGAGCGCGATTCGGCATTCTTCGACGACGCTGGTGACGATGCCTGGTTTTGTCGCGCACGATCCGATCGTGCAAACACCGCCGTTGCTGCGTTTGGCGATCTCGTAAATCTCCGGGCTCATTTTGGCGGCGGCGAGGAAAGCATCGCGTCGACGGTTCATCGGCGTGCTCCCGGAGTGCGCAGCTTGTCCCCGGAACGTGATCGCGTGGCGCTCGACACCGAAGGTCCCGAGCACCGTTGCGAGTGGAAGATCGAGATCGAGCAGGACCGGTCCCTGTTCAATGTGCAATTCGATGTACGCCGAAGCGTTTTTTAATTCCTTCCCCGAATCTTTGACTTTCTCGAAATCGATTTCGTGTTCCTTCAGAGCGTCTACGAGACGAATGCCGTTCTTGTCTTTTAGTTCGCGTGTTTCGTTCATGTCGATCATGCCCGAGCACGCGGACGAACCGAACAGACTTTTTCCAAACCGCGCGCCTTCTTCATCGGCCCAATCGACAAGGCGCACCGTGACCGGCGGTTTGCCGTTATGTTCTGCACTGATGCGGCGCAGAATTTCCACGCCGGCGAGCGTGTCCAAACTTCCATCAAGCCAGCCCCCGTTCGGAACCGAGTCGATATGGCCGCCGATCAAAAGCGATTTTTCTGATCTTCCGCGTAGTGTCGACCAGAGATTTCCGGCGGCGTCACTGTGAATTTCGACGTTGTCGATCTCCTCGACTTTTTCGCGCAACCATCTTCGCGCCTTTGCCCAAGTCGGTGTGAAGGCAACCCGCTGCGCGCCATCTTCATCGCTGGTTAACGCGCGCAGTTCTTTGAGTTCGGCAACAGTTCGTTTTGGATCGAGCGGCACAGCGCGATGCTAGTGTCCGCCCTATGGTTGTTGAATCCAAATCCGATCCACGAGCTCAGGCAGAATTTCGCCGGCTTTGCCGAGAAACGAATAATCGGCGAGGGGAGTGAGCGGCGTTGGATCCCTATTAATCTCCATGACAAGCGCGCCCTTGTTTTTTGCGCGTCGCCAAAGGTCGGCCGCAGGATACACGAGGCTCGATGTTCCAATCGAAAAGAAGACATCGCATTCTTCGGCGGCCGTCATCGCGGATTCGAGCGCGGCCGGCGGAAGCATTTCGCCAAACCAAACAACATCAGGCCGTAGATTTCCGCCGCAGGATCGACAGCGACTGTGTTCGACATCAAAGTTGTCACTCGGGCAATCGTTCTCAAAACAGCGGAAGCGATGAATGTTTCCGTGGAGCTCGACGATCTGTTTATTCCCGGCGCGCAGGTGGAGGCCGTCGACGTTCTGAGTAACGAGCATGAATTCCGGGGCGCGCATTTCCATTTCGGCCAGGGCCAAATGACCAGCGTTCGGCTTCGCGTTGAGCGCCTGCTCGCGTCGCCACGCATACCAATCGGAAACGAGTTTGGGGTTTTGGCGAAAAGCCTCGGCGGTGGCGAGCTCTTCCGGTTTGAATTTGCTCCAGAGCCCCGTTTGCGCGTCGCGAAAAGTGGCGAGCCCGCTTTCGGCTGAGATTCCGGCGCCGGTAAGAGCAACGATTTTCCGGGCGTCACGCAGTTGATTGAGCAATTCAGTCGGAAAATTCACAGAATCGAGGCGAATCCAGCCGCTTTCAGTTTGCTTAAATTGGGCACCGTCGCTATCATAATTCCGCGGGGTGGAGCAGCCTGGTAGCTCGTCAGGCTCATAACCTGAAGGTCGCTGGTTCAAATCCAGCCCCCGCAACCAATTTTTCTCGGCGCGACCGGTCGTATGCAACCAAATCACTTGCCCGGTCGGGCCGTGTGCGCAAAGTTGAACGCCGCTCAATCGGGCGCGCGAAATTCATGATTCCAGAGTAGCTCAGTGGTAGAGCGGTCGGCTGTTAACCGATTGGTCGTAGGTTCGAATCCTACCTCTGGAGTGTTAAGTTTATTGTATTCAGCTACTTATCAATCAAAGCATCTGTGGAGAAAACTAGTTCTGCGCTCTGTCGATACTTTATTAGACCGCGTATCGCTTCAG
>Ga0210405_10000467_pt1 | contig 53960 bp, 45 predicted proteins | sample IncBWH11MmetaG_FD_155492 | JGI IMG/M metagenome (GOLD analysis project Ga0210405, IMG submission 155492) | Forest soil microbial communities from Barre Woods Harvard Forest LTER site, Petersham, Massachusetts, United States - Inc-BW-H-11-M | ecosystem: Environmental > Terrestrial > Soil >...
TCGAAGTTCGCGGCGATCTGGGCGATTCATTAAGCGCACTGCGATGATGAGCATCCAAAACAGGAATGGTATTGGGAATTTCTGCAGACTGCCGAGCCAGCTTGCAACCGCCGTTGCGATCCACCATGCGGGTTTTTTCCGCGCAAGCTCCGCGAAAACGAACGTCAACACCGTGAAAAATGTAAGGCCGATATCGAGAAGACCGCGCGCGGACTCACTGTTGAAAAACGGCGCCGAGATCAGAATCGCGAAAGAAAGCGGAACCAACCAAGGTTCGTTAGGCTTAAGCAAACGGACGAGCCAACCAACAGCCAGCAGTGTCAGCACAGCGTAAAACAGCGGCCAGACGCGGACTGCTACGGCGCGATTTTGAAATCGCGCAAGAGTTAGACTGGTGAGCCAGTACTGAAGCGGCGGTTTTTCAAACGAAGGTTCAAAGTTAAAATGAACGACCAACGGCTCGGTCATGAGCATTTCGCGGGTGCGTTCAGCGGTCAGCAGCTCGTCCGTGGCGGACATGATTCCGATTGGCGCCTGCACGCCGAGCCAAAAGGCAAACAAAAATATGATCAACGCCGCGACCGAAAACGCGCGCCGTCGCTGAACATTGGCAACGGATCCTTCGACCGGAGGCCCATGGAGAACGTCAACAGCCATGTAAGATCGACACCCATTCACGGGAAAAACAATTTGTGCAAGTTGCCGCGAATCATCGCGATCTTTGGTCTGACACTAGCTTTCCGCAAGCATCATCGTGTGCTTCCCGCGCAACATCTGCAGGTGACTGAGTAGTCGATCGGTGTAATCCGACCAGGAGCGGAAGGTCCGCGCGCGAGCTTCCCGACATAGCCTTTGGTATGTTTCCGGGTCATTGAGCAATTTCTCAATTCCGGCCGCGATCGCGCTGTCGCTGGTTTGATCGACAATCAGGCAACCGCCTCCCTGGGCCACTTCACCGAGAGCACCGGTCCCACCACAAATACACGGTTTTCCATGCCAAAGACTTTCCATAATCGGAAGTCCAAAGCCTTCTGCTAACGAAGGATAAACAGTAAACTTACAGTCACGGTAAGCACGATGAAGCACCTGCTCTTCCACGTGCCGCACCCACTGAATTCGGTAACCATCTTTCTGCAATCGCCGAATTTCTCGGTTAACTTTACCTCCAAAGACAACATCGCTGCGGCCGACTAGTCGAAGCTCAAAAGAGAGGCGACGCTGCCAGAGCGCTTGCGCGGCGCGTAATAACGCGAGATGATTTTTCCGCGGTTCGAGCGAGCCGACGCAGACAATCAGATCTTGAGACGTGTTTGTCGCGCAATTCCGCTCCTTCTCCGGAAACTCAGTCGGCCACATTTCCACTGCCGTTCTTGTCGGCGTCGTCCGATATTGTGCCCAAAGTTTCTGCAAATGGTCCTGCGAGCTGCGCGAAATGCAGATGACAAGATCAAACCTAGCGAGTGACTCGATGTAGCTGCGAAATCCGGGAGCGGCGTGGGGATAGAGCGAAGGCAACTGGAGCTCCGCGGCATCGTGAAAAATCGCGACGCTTTTCCCCGCTGTTCGCGCAATAAGGCTCGGGAGAATTCGTGTGCGCGCGTCGCGGTAAATATCCGGAATCAAAAATACATCGCCCGGTCCCAGCTCATCCTCCAGGCGTAAGCTCTGACGAAAGATCAGGCGGTAGGTCTCGGCCACAAAATTCTCTCCTCGCATCTCCGGCGAGGCAGTCGCCCGCGACCGTAAGTGAAATGGAGCCTGAAGAGTTGCAAGCTCGCCAGGGCTCAGAAGCTGGAACCGTCTCCCAATTTTGTTCCATGAAATCGGGGTAATGGGAACGCGTCCAGCGAGCTCGCGAAATAGATTGCGCGTGATTCGCTGGATCCCAGTGTTCCGCACGGACTTGCACGAAGTTGTGACCTCCAGATAGATCATGAGCAAGCAACGAAATGCATATCAAGAATGCGCCACGACAGCCCGAAACTTCTACAACCGATCACAATGCTGAGAAATGCTTGAGTCCTGCTAATATTTAGCATGAAACGATTTTCGGAGCCATCGCCATTGCCACCTTCGAAGCTGTTATATGCGACAATTCCGCAGGTTTAGCGGATGAAGCCGGGCCGTATCGTTTTAGATGCCCGTTGTGTTCGCCGCACACCTGGCGGCGTAGTTGCATATACCGAAGCGCTAATTGCCTATCTACCGGCGCTCTTACCCGATGCGGCGATCATCCTGCTGCGGCACCAAGACGCGCCCTATCCGCTGTCGCGAGCTTCTAACGTCGCCCATTGGAACCTTAATGGAGATCCAAACGGGGTGTGGAATTATTTTCGATTGGGACATTGGCTCCGCGCCCGGCTCGAGCCCGATGACATCTTTCACGCTCCTTATCGGATCCTGCCTCGCAACATTCAGACCAAGACCATCATTACCATTCACGATGTAATGCAGGTGGTCTGCCCCGAGCTCGTCTTCCCAAATCGATTCATACGCGCCTTCGTCGCACCATATTGGTCCCTGGCTATCCGAAGCTCGCTTCGTCGGGCGGATCGAGTACTCGCCGTCAGCCAGCATAGCGCCAACGACACTCTCCGCGTCGACGCATCGTGCGCATCGCGGCTTCGCGTGACGCTTAACGGAAAATCGCCATCGTTTCGCCAGATAGAGAGAGAGACTGCCGAGCGCGCAACCTCGTCCATTGTCCCAATAGGTCAGCGTTTTTTCCTGGTTGTCGGCGGAGGTTATCCGAACAAGAATCACGTCGCGGCGGTTTCAGCTTTTGCCAAAGCATTTCGAGATTCCGAAAATATTTGGCTGCTCGTGGTTGAACGGCGACGGCCGTTTCCGCCGGAGTTGCGACGGCTCGTTCGACGCCTTCAGATTGACGACCGGATACAAATCCGAAGCTCGGTCGAGGCTGAGGAACTCATCGCGCTTTACAATCGGGCCGAGGCCCTCGTGTTTCCGTCGCTTTATGAAGGCTTTGGTTTACCTGTGCTGGAGGCGATGGCATGCGGTTGTCCGGTCTTATGCTCAAACGTGACCTCGCTCCCGGAGGTGACGGGCGATGCGGCGCTCTACTTTAAACCGGAGGACAAGGACGGGATCGCGAACGCAATGCGACAAGTCCTTGAGGACCGAAATCTGCGAATCACTCTCTCAGAGCGAGGGGTCCGGCGCGCTGCTCTCTTTAACTGGCGCAAGATGGCGGTCGAGACAATTCAAGCCTATCGCGAAATTGCGCCATGGATCCCCGCTCCGCGATTGACACCCTAGCTCTGACGGAGCCAAGTGAAGCCAAGTAAAGATTGATGAAACGTGTTTTTCTCACCGGAGCGAGCAGCGGTATTGGCCTTGCCATTGCAAAAATGTTGAGCAACCGCGGCGATGAAGTCTGGGGAACGTCACGCGAGCCCACGCGAATCCCGCAATCGGCGCACATTCACCCCGTTCGGCTCGACCTGTTGGATCCAAATTCAATCGAGCAGGCATTTAACAGCGCGATATCAGAAGCCGGCTATTTCGATGTCGTAATTAATAATGCCGGCAGTGGTCACTTTGGCGCAGCCGAACACCTCTCCGACGCGGAAATTGAAAAACAGTTCCAAATTCTGGTGTTTGGACATTTACAACTGATGCGCAGGGCGATCCCAGCCATGCGCGCGCGCGGCCAAGGATTGATCATCAACGTCACCTCCTTGGCCTCGCGATTACCGGTTCCATTCATGGCTGCTTACAACGCTGCTAAAGCTGCCATCGCCGCCTATACCATGTCGATCCAGCTTGAGCTGCCGGATTCGAATGTGCGCATCGTCGATCTTCAGCCGGCGGACATTTTGACTTCGTTCAATGACGCCGTTCCAAAAAGGGAAGAGCACGATCCGCGCTACAAAGAACGCGTCGCCAAGACTTGGTCCGCGGTCGATCGCAATATGAAGAAAGCGCCGCCGCCGGATCTCGTCGCCAAACGTGCACTCGAATTGATTGACTCACTTAATCCCCCACCCCGGATCACGGTTGGCGACGCGTTTCAATCCAAGGTCGCGCCATTTATTTTCCGGTTTCTGCCGCAGCGGGTCCGCGTTTGGGGGCTGAAGATGTATTACGGGATTTGATTTCGGCCTGATTCGGCAAGAACGATCTGATCCAGAGCCGAATGATCGGCAAAGATAGGGTGCGCCGCGAAAAGAATACGGTCCAACTGTCGCGAAAGAAGTTTATTATCTCGGTATTGCTTCGGACCGCGCCGTTTGGCACATCGCAAAGCGTCATCGTGCCCCGTTGTGCTCGAACGGCTCGCATCATCGCTGACGCCGGCACGACATACTTTTTGATGCCCCGTCGATCCAAGCAGCCACTGATCCAGATGTCGTCCATGTAGAACGCACTTTTTGGCGCGCCGGTGTAATCCCACAACGCGGAATCGAAGAACTGCGGCTGAACAAGATAACTTGCAGTGCCTGTAATGACTGCGACTGGTTTGGGCTCGCGAATCTGATTGGCGCGAATCATCTTCGGCAGGAACCAGACAAGGCTATGCGGCATTAATGCGCCACGGAAACAAAGCGCGGCGTCCGGCAGTTGCGCGTGGTAATGCAGATATGTTTCCAACGCATCGCGCGGGTAAATGCGGTCGTCATCAACAGCCATAATCAACGTGTTGCCGCGACCGACGGCCAACTCCTCCTGAATAACTGGAATGAATTTGGTTGCCGGTCCCCAGTCCTGCTGGCAGCGCAAAATGCGGACACGTGGAATGTTCTCGAGATAGCCAGGGACGACATACTCCTTTTGCTGCCGATTCGAAAACCGAGGAACCACAACGACGATTTCGTCAGGCGTCCGCGTCTGTTCCAACAGACAACGGAGAGTTGGTTCGAGGTTGTCAATCCGATCCGGCAGCGTTGAAAGAGAAACGATGACGCGACCGTCGCGCGTTGAAGAGGAATTGGATAACTGCCGCCGAATGAATCGTGCTTGCTGCCGCCCAAAAAGTAGCGAGTAGACATTCTCGCCTGTCCCACTCACCATTTCCTCCAATTTTCGTATGAACCGGCCGATCACTACTGGAACTATACCGTAAAAATGAAAAAGCCGATTTCCGATGCTGTCATTCTTATGGCCGGGTCCGGTTCACGCCTCGTTGCAGGCGGTCACGTTTTACCGAAACCGTTGATTCAAATCGCCGGACGCGCGGTTTTTTCCTACATGGTCGATGCCCTGCAACGAGCCGGGATCGAAACCGTGCACGTAGTCACCGGGCACAACAGCGACGCCCTTTTGAAGGGACTCGAGCCGTTGATTCCAGCCGAAATAAAGCTCCACCCGATTCATAATCCGGAATGGCAAAAGCAAAACGGCGTTTCCGTTTTAGCGGCAAAGCCACATATTAGGGAGCCATTCCTTCTGACGATGGGAGACCATTTGTTCGGACCGTTGATTGTCGATCTGGCGATTCGTGAATCGGATTTGAACCAGTTGAACGTGGCGGTAGATCGGAAACTCGACGCTATTTTCGATTTGGCTGACTCCATGAAAATCAAAACGAAGGGAGATCATGTCGCGGCCATCGGAAAAGAGCTCGACGATTACGACGCGATCGACACGGGCTTGTTTGTTTGCTCAACCGACATTTTCGATTATCTCGAGCGGGCCAATGCTCGTAGCGGCGGGAACGATTGCAGTCTGGCTGAAGGCGTGCGGGAAATGGCGGCTGATGGAAAAGTCCGCGCGATCGATATCGGCGACGCCTGGTGGCAGGACATCGATACGCCGGAAATGTTAGCGGCGGCTGAAAAAGTCCTGGGCGGCTCACGCCATCGTTTCACGCCCGGCCCGGCCGCGCCATGAAAGAACCAGCGTCACGACAGCGTAGACAAATAGGAGATGCAAGATCCAGCGCGCCAATCCCAGAGCAGCCCCAATCAGAAACGCCAAAAACACCACGTCTCGTTTCGTTAATTCGAACGCCCACGAGGTGAAGCGATCACCGAAAACTCGTCCTCCTGATCGCCGCAACCGGTCGTCGTTCTTTGAATACGCCACCGCCTCCGGTCCGCGGCGAAGAAGGTCGAGGACGTGGTCCGGCACGAGACGCAGAACGATAAACACAAATGTTAGGACGCCTTCGCCAAGAAAAACCCAGTGGCTGACGGCGTGCTGTTGAGCGCTGCGAAACAGACCAAATGCGAGGCCGATCGAAAACAGCAATAGCGCGATCAAATCTCCAAACGCATCGATACCAGGGCCTTTCTCAGAATCCAAATACTTCGCGCGCGCGATTTCGCCATCGCAGCCATCGAGAATGCTTTGCAGGTTAAAGAGCGCGGCGCCGATAACAAATCCAGCGTACGTACCGCGGATCAGGAACAGAAAGCCGATCAACGGAAAAGCCGTGATCACAACTGTCCAGAGGTTTGGCGTAATCGACGTCTTAAGAAGGAATCGGCTAACCATGCGTGAAATCGGGCGATTCAGATAAAGCGAGACAAAACCGTCCCGCGACTTGCCGCTTCTCCGAAGCAGCCATCGCTCAGTTTGTGGAATTTCGGCCGAACTCGCAACATAGCGCCAACCGTTGCTTCCGAATGAAACGTCGGAAGTCGCGCGTTGTTCTTCAATTCGCTCCCAAAGTTTTTTCCAGACCGCGGGCTCGTCACCAAGCGTCGGATCGAACTCGAGTGGAATTACATGGCGAAGGAGTTGGTCGATGCCGTTCCGCTTCACCAACAAACGCGTATTAAGAAACCGCTCTCCCGAGCCAACTGCCAGCCCTTCCACAAATTGGCACCGAGTTAATCGTGGATGGTTTGGTTGCCAGCGTTTGTCCGGTGCAATGTCCGGGCGCCAAAAAATGACGATCTCGATCTTGCGCTGACTCGAAATCGACCTGGCGAACTCATCCAACGCAAGCGCAAGTCTGTCGAGTTGGCGCAAACCGGCGATTTCCCAATTGGCCGATTCGTCGGCCAGAATTATTACGCGATCGAAGCTCGGGATCATGAAATAATCGGCCGGCGATAAATCCGGTAGGTCTTGTACCGCTTGGCACCCATCGCTTCGATGAAGCGATTCACCATCACATTGTCTTCGAGCGTCATGCTGAGTTCGGCAGTGAATCCGCGACTCGCTCCCTCTTCCAGTACTTGCAGAACAAGCATCTCGGCAATGCCGGCGCGCCGATATTCCTTCAAAACTCCGAGCGCGATAAACCGCGCTTTGCGAATTTTACGCCGATACCAAAGCAATTTAATTAATCCGATCGGCAAACCAAAACGGGTCAGGCGGCCATTCACATGGCTCAGCCCGACGTTGATGTCCGGAACGCAAATTACAAACGCGACCGGCGCGTTGTCGATCTCCGCGATCAACGTCATCCGGGGATCCATGATGGGACGCATCTCTTTCGCCAGGTCTTCGGCTTCTGCGTCAGTGAAAGGCACGAAGCCCCAGTTATTTTTCCAAGCTTCATTAAAAACGGCAGAAAGGCGGCGACTTTCGTGCGTTACGCGGCGGAGATCGATCGATCGAATTTTGACTGACGTTTTTCGTGTCCGCGCGTTCACGAGACGGCGCAATCGCGAAACTGGCGCATTCTGAGGATCGAACCACCACGCGTACCAATCCGTTTCTTTGTTGAAAGCGCATGCTTCGAGCAACGGCGCATAGTAGGGCGGGTTATGCGCAGTGAGCAGCGTGGGCGGATATTCGAACCCGTCGATAAGTAAGCCGCACACATAATTCGTTGAATAATCGATCGGTCCCATGATTTCTGTGCGACCTTTGCGTCGCAACCATTCCTCAGCAGCGTTGAAAAGAGCGGTCGCAACATCGATATCGTCGATCGAATCGAACAAACCAAAGCACCCGACATTCGCTTTATGGAGCGCATTGTAGTTGGGGTCATCGCTGGCCATAATTCGACCAACGATTTTCCCATTTCGTCTGGCCAGGAAGAGAGCCGCATCTCCGTGGAGGTAAAAGGGGTGCTTGTCACGATCGAGAAAAGCACGGCGCTCGATGATAAGCGGCGGCACCCAGGCGGGATCATTTTTGTAAACCCGCCACGGAAACTTGATGAATTCGTCTTTCTCCGCCGCGGTGCGGACGGTGGAGATTTCAACAGTCGATTGGGACGGAACGGTCAAGCGCATTCGCTCTGCGCCGGGAGAAGTTGGACAAGGGATTCCGAAATTCGTTGCTGCTGCAAAATGAGGAGAAGAAGCAGGAGATTGCCGGCGCTGACCTCGGCCCAGAAAAACCAGGCAGGTTGCCGAATCAGAAACAAAACAAACAGAACGAGCATTCGCGAGTTAGTCATGAGCAATCCCCACCACTTAAACGTGGGGCGCACCAGAGTCACGTAGCGCAATCGAAACGAATCCGGGACGCCGTCCGGCGGCAGTTGGTCGACCTTTTCATTCAAGTGTTTAATTCCGGGAAGGAGAAACTCCTGTTCACGCGTCACGTTCAAGTGAAGACCGAGCAGGGTTTTCAGCCAGCCCCGCGCCCAGCCAAGTTCCTCTTTGATGTTCAACGCAGAATCGAGCTCACCACGCCCTTTTCCGAAATAGAGATAGGCGTGCCGCCAATAATCCGCCGCAGCGGCCTGGGCTCCATGGCTAAGTCCCGCCAGGATCGCGAGGATCCAAATTGATCCGGAAAAACCCTGCAACTGAAGCCTGAGCGCGAGATGAACATAAATACTTAGCCAAACCACGTGATCGACAATCGGATCGATGATTCGTCCGGTGCGGCTCTGTTGATTGGTCAGCCGTGCGAGCTGACCATCCGCGTTGTCAAAGATGTTCGCCACAACATGGAAAGCAAGCCCAACCAGGTTGAGAGCAAGAGCACGATAGAAATAGAGATGTCCGGCGATGATTCCAAAGACTCCGCCAATGAGAGTAACGGCGGTCGGCGCGAATCCGACGCGGGCGAAGCATTGAGCGACCCAAAAACCAACCCGGCGATAGAACAGAAGATCGACAATTCCTTCGAGCTCGCGCGATTTGTAGGTCGCGGCGATACCGAGACGCGCTGCGGGAGGCGATTCAGAGATGATACTGACGTTTGTTCCCACTTCAGGCGTTCTGTAACGCCGCGGGCACGAGCGTATCTTGTAGAATGTTCAGCGCTTCGTCGAGGTCCGCGCGCGTATGCTTGGCAGTAACGCAGGCACGAAAGCAAATTTTGTCTTGCGGGACGGCCGGGTAATCAACGGGCGCAACCCAAAGACCGCGGCGACGCAACTCATGACCGAGGCGATACATTCGTTCGCGGTCTCCGATCACGATCGGCATGATGTAAGTAGTCGATGCACCGGCATCGATTCCAAGCTCGCGAAGTTTTTGATGAAAATAATCCGCGTTCTCCCAAAGTTTTCTCCGCAAGGCCGGACCGTCAGCGATCGCGATTTCCAAAGCTTTGAGCAGTCCGGCAACGACAGCCGGCGGCAAAGCGCATGAGTAAACGTAGGGGTGCGCGTAGAAGCGAAGATACTGCAGTGTCTCCTTTGATCCGGCAACAAATCCGCCCAGCGCGCCGAATGCCTTCGAAAATGTGCCGTAGATCAACGGCACGCGGTCTTCGACTTGAAATTGCTCGGCAGCGCCGCGGCCGTTCCTTCCGCAACCCAAAACTGAGTGGGCTTCATCCACAAAAATGTTCGCGCCGTGACCTTGGGCGACATTGGCCAGTTCAGCCAACTTGCCGAAATCCCCGTCCATCGAATAAATGCCTTCCACGATTACGAGCTGACGCCGGCCACCTTGACGTTTCAAAGCGACTTCGAGCGAGCCGGGATCGTTGTGCTCGAACTTTTCGGTGCGACAACGCGACAGCACCGCGCCGTCGCGCAGGCTCAAGTGAGATCGATTGTCGAGAATGGCAACGTCGCTCTTGCGCAACAGGCCTGAGACGGTCCCAAGCGCTCCGCCAAAGCCGCTATTGAAAAGCATCGCATCTTCGCGGTTGAGAAACTTTGCGATCCGCGATTCAAGTTCGCGGTGAAGATCGGTCATGCCCGAGAGCATCGGCGAACCGCATGCTCCAAGGCCGTGAGTATCGAGCGCGTGATGTGCGGCGGCGACAACCTCGGGGTGATTCGCCAGCCCGAGATAGTTGTAAGAACAAAGATTAATGACGGGCTGTGATTTGCCGTCATATCGAATGCTAGTGCGGGCATCCGCACTGGCGAGCAATTCCGGTTCATAAAGTTCGACCGCCCACGCGGCGGCCTGCATCCAAGCGGTAAAACTTGGCGGCGCTCGCAACGGGTCGCGGCTTTCGCCCGCGAGGAAATTGCTCAAACTATATTTTGCAGGATCTTGGTTCATTCCTTATGGGGACCGGCCGCCGGAGCGGCCCTTCCATATCGGGGCAGCCAGTGTACGTCCGGCTGGCGAAACGACAAGGGCTAAGTAGACCTGGCTGAGGGCCGCGTCCTACCTGCGGTTGCTGCCGAAAATGTAGTCCCAAAACGGCGAGCTCACGCCGTAGCCGGTTTGATCGTCGTGAAAATGGTGCCGCAAATGGTGCTGCTTCAGTCGATTCAAAATGCCGCCCTTCATGGGCAGATGGTGAATCGCATAGTGAATTCCGTCGTAGCAGACGTAACCGGCCGCGAAGCCGGCCCAAATCGCCGGCGCCGCGTGGCCGAAGGTCAGGAAGAACAAGCTATAAAACACGATCGCCAGGGGGATGCTCACCGCCGGAGGCATCACCAGTCGCTTCGCATCGTTAGGGTAATCGTGATGAACCCCGTGGACCATGAAATGAAACTGCTTGCCGGCTCGCGAGCTGGGTTCGTAGTGAAAAATGTAACGGTGAATGATGTACTCGAGCAGGGTCCAAATCGCCAGACCAAGGACGAATAGCTCGGCCAGGAGTGAGATCGAATATTGCATCCGGCTATGGGCGAAATAAAGACTGCCGGCGATCAGGGGCATATAAATCAGCAATGGCGTCGCCGGATGCACCCGCGACAGTGATTCCATCAAATCGCTGTCGAACATCCGGACTGAGTCGCTGCTTCGGGAGATGTAGGCTCGTTCCGCCATCCTTAAAGTCTAATTCCCGCTGGTCTGCAGATCAACGCCCAAAGCGCAAACGCCACGGTCTGATCACCGACTCAAGTATGACCTTGTACGACATTTTCGACTGGCCCTCGCGCCGATCGATGAATGTGATCGGAACTTCGGCAATCCGGAGACCGGCGCGGTGCGCGAGAAAAGTTGTTTCCACCAGGAAAGCATAGCCTTCGGCCGTGATCGGCTTTTCGAGAAGAACCCGTAATGCGCGACTGGTGTAACATCGAAAGCCGCTCGTGTTGTCGTGCACCGTTAAGCCGGTAATTGCGCGCACATAGTGATTAGCAAATCGGCTGAGCAATCGACGGCGCAATGGCCAGTTGGCAACGCTGCCGCCGGCGCAGTAACGCGATCCGATGATCACATCCGCCCGACGCGTGGCTTCAATTAATTGGGGCACGATAACGGGATCGTGTGAGAAGTCGGCATCGAGTTGGATTAGTCGCCCGTAGTCACGGTCCGCCGCCGTCCGATAACCTTCGAGTAAGCTACGCCCGTAACCGGGTTCCGACTTTCGACGAAGAACGGAAAAGCGCGGGTGTACCGCGAACAATTGTTCGGCGTGGTCAGCGGTTTGGTCCGGGGAATTGTCGTCGATCAACAAGACATCGGCGTTCGGCGCGACATTCAACAGCTGCGGAATGAGCATGGCGACATTTTCCCGCTCGTTGTAGGTCGGGATGACAATAAGCGTGCGATCGGTCTCCATCAGCGGAATTGAGGAAGGCCTTGATAGGCCGAGTCGAATGGCGACCCTAACGGGATTCGAACCCGTGTTACCGCCGTGAAAGGGCGATGTCCTAGGCCTCTAGACGATAGGGTCACGGAGCCGCCCAATATTCCATTCGTTGGCGACAAGGCAACCTGGCGCATCCACTTACTCAGCTTTCGAAAGACTGCTAACCAGGGCTGCGGTGCGCGCGGTTGCCCCGCGATGCGTCTCCAAAACCTGCCGCGCATTGGCAACCATTTTCTCCCGCTCCTCCGGGTTGGCCAGGAGGTGCGCCATCGTTCGGCGCAATTCGGTGGCCGAACTGACTTGAACCGCTGCGCCCCGAGCAACGAGCGAGCTCGCCAGCGCCCCGAAATTTTCCATGTGCGGACCAAACAATACCGGTTTACCGGCCAGGATCGCTTCTGCGGGATTCTGCCCACCGCGCGCGAGTAAACTTTTTCCTACGAACACGAGCGTTGCTGTTGTGTACCAGTGAGGCAATTCACCGGTCGTATCGATCAACAGACAATTAAGAAATGGATCGACCGCCGCGGGCTGACTGCGCAGTGCAACGTGGAAACCCATTTCTTTGAGATCGGCCTGAACCTCGGCGATCCGCTCAGTGTGCCTCGGCGCGAGGACAAGCAAAAGATCGACGAAATCCCGCCGTAATGCGCGAAAAACCTCGCCCAAGATCTTCTCTTCGCCGGCGTGTGTGCTGCCTCCAAAAATAACCGTGCGATTTTCGACTTCAAATCCGGCGAGAACGGTGCGCGCGAGTTTTGGATCAATGCGCATCTCTTCAGGATCATATTTGATGCTGCCAACCTGTTTGATTCTGGCTCCCTCGACTCCGAGCCCCTTCCATTTCTCGACGTCATCAGCATTTTGAACGCAAACCAAATCGAGCAACCGAAAAATCGGAGCCACGAATGGACGGAACATTCGAAACCTCTTCTCCGAGCGCGCCGACAGGCGGGCGTTAACGAGCGCGATCGGAATCTGTCGCGCTTTGGCTTCGGCGACCATGTTGGGCCATATCTCCGCTTCAACCAGCAGGATCTTTGTCGGCGCGATCGCCTCAAATGCACTGCGCATGACCGGCCAAAAGTCGAGCGGGCTGTACATCACGTCGATCCAATCCGGAACGTTGCGATTCGCGAATGCGAACCCGGTGGTTGTGGTCGTTGTCAGCACAAAATGCTGATCTTCGTGCAGAGCTCGGATCTGTCTCGTCAGCTTGAGCGCGATCATTACCTCGCCAACGCTGACCGCGTGGAGCCAGATCGGCTTTTTCCAGTACAAGCGCGCGCGCAAATGACGATCGTAAATTCCGAGGCGTTGTCCGAACTTTTCCCGGTAACCGCCCCGCCGAAACATTTTGACCAGATAGCCGGGCAGAAAAAGCAAAAGTCCGACGGGCCAAAGGAGGTTGTAGATGAAACGAATCATTTGAGTGCGGATACCGGATTGCGAATACCGGATAGAAAGAGCACTTCAGTTGCTCCATATCTTTTTTGACGCAACAACTTCCAAAGCTTCGTCTCCCCAAGCTTCTCGCCGGGTCGTTTCTCCAAAACAAAGATCCCATCTCGCTCCAGCAGACCCCGCAATGCTTCGTTGCCCAGGAGCTTTTCAGTAAATCCCTCGCCGGACTCCATTTTTTCATAAGGCGGATCGGCAAAGATGATGCGAAATCTCTCGCCAGAGGTCGGGACGTTTTTCAGGAACCGGAAGACATCTGCGTTTCGAACTCGTCCTGAAAGTTTTGTTTTGTCCAGGTTTCGTTCAATCGAGGCAATTGATTGTCGATCTTCGTCGACAAAAAGCGCGGATTCCGCGCCACGACTCAAGGCTTCAATCCCAAGTGCGCCGGTGCCGGCGAACAAATCCAATACGCGGGCGCCAATTATTATTTCGCCGAGACTGGAAAAAATCGCCGCCTTTACGCGATCCATCGTTGGCCGGACCCCGCTTTTTGGCGAAACAAGCCGGACGCCGCCGGCGCGGCCGGCGATTACTCTCATGGCGACCCAGCCGGGCTGGGCGCAGCGACGGGCGCGCTTTGGTCCTGAGTTGACTGCGGCGTTGGCCCCTCCTGTTCTGCGGCCTGCGCTCCCTTTTTCTTCTTTGGCTTATCGCTCTTTCCGCCGCCAAAAAAGCTATTCACGAGATCCTTTAAATCGCGACCGACAACTTTTTCGAGCAGATTGGTTTTCGGTCTCTCCAGCGTTCCCGTGACTTCAAAATCGACCGCCGAGTATCCGGCCTCATCGGTTGGATGGAAGTTGGCGCGCAGTGGTTTGTATAATTGCCCTCGAATTTTGTCGTTAATGGCAAGCCGCGAATTCAAGTGGAGCTTGCCGCGAAAGGTAACTGTTCCGGTAGCCGAGAGCCGAATATTCGCCGACCGCAAAGTTAATTCGTCGATGTTCACAAGGCCGGGAGAGAGATGATATTTAGCGTCGGCTTGCTCGAGGTGCAGTTGCATCAGCTCTTCGATTTGAAAAATCTGACCGAGCGCGACAAGCAGATTGTATTGTTGAAGTTGACCGTCGTGTAGAACAACTTCGCCGCTGCCGCCAACGGCCTCCGGGTCGGTGGTTTTCCCGTCCACTTCGAGACTTCCATCAAGTCGACCTTGAAGAACACCCCCCGGACCACCGGCTTCCGTAATCAACTCGTCGGCCTGCACGTTGCGAAATTTCATCTCGACATGAAAGGGCGACTCGTCGGTTTCCGGTTGAATTGAAAACTTCCCCGAAATGTCGCCGCTGCCGATGCGCGCCGAGATCTGAGCGAGGTCGAGGCCGTTATCATCGTACCGGACGGGCGACTTTAACTGCTGAAGAAAAAACCGGTCGTGAAGAGAGACCTTCTCGACCCGCGCATTCCCATGGAGCGCGGAAGCGTCGGTCAGGCTGGCGCGAAATCCGACCCCTTCAAAATTTGCCACGAGTTGGTTCGAGCGATCGAGAAACCGAAAATCTCCATCGACCAGGCTAATTTTGTGAATCTCGGACGCGAACTCGGCCGCAGATTTCAGTTTGTTTTCGATACGAGTCGCGGGCTCCTTCGTCTCCGCCGGTGCGGCGGGTTCACCCGGCGTCTCGCCGGCCTTTTCCTGAGGTACCGGAGCTTCGACCGCGGGCGTCCCAGCGCGCTTTTTTTCCGCATGGCGCTCTGCCCGCAGATCCGGCAATCTCCATTTGCCATCAGCGTTCTGCGGCCAAACGACGTTGGGTTTTATCAATGAGACTTCCTTGAGCACCAAGCGGTTTGAGAAAAGAGAAAAGAACGCAATCCGAAGCCCGAAATTCTCCGCCTCAAGAAAATTGCCGCCGCCTTCCGGTCCCTGCGCAATCGTGATACCGCTTAGTTTTACCCCACTCCACGGCGTGACACTGATCCGGCCAATATTCAGATTTGCGCCGAATCGCTGTCGAAGTTCGCGTTGGATCCGAGCTTGTGTCCCCTGCGATTGCACATACAAATTGACCGCGAGCAGGGCCACGGCCCCCAAAATCAACAATCCCCCGATTAGAATCAGGATCAGGCGGCCCAGTTTTTGCACCGGAAGAGGTTACGCAAGCCATGTTTGAAGAAAAGATGAAAGCAGAACCCGCGGAATGAGCAGCACGCTCATCATCTTGAATCCGGCGGCTCACAGCGAGCGCGCCCAGCGCAAGCGGGCCCAGGTCGAATCCCTGGCCCGAGACTGCGTCGTATGCGCCACTACCCACATCGGGGAAGCGGAATTAATGGCCCGGCGCGGCGCGGAGGAGGGTTTTGAGAAAATTGTCGCAGCGGGCGGAGACGGCACGGTCAACGAAGTCGTAAACGGCCTGGCAGGCACGCAGGCAACGCTTGGCCTTCTGCCGATCGGCACAATGAACGTTTTCGCAACCGAACTCGGCTTGCCAGTCAACGATCTCGGAGGCTGCTGGGACATTGTGCAACGCGAGCATACCCGGGCGGTGGACCTGGCACAGGCCAACAGGAAATTCTTTGTCCAACTGGCCGGTGTTGGGCTGGATGCGCAAGTAGTCAAAGAAACGAGCACCCAGCTGAAGCGAAGCTTCGGACCGCTCAGTTATCTGATTTCCGCCGCGCAGATAGCAGCCCGTAAACCGCCAAGATTATTTATTCAATCGGAGGACGCGTCGATTGACGAAGGCTCATTTGTTCTGGTCGGCAACGGCCGTTTGTACGGCGGCCCGTTCCCCTTTTTCAAACAAGCCGAGCTTGACGATGGTCTCTTGGATGTCGTTGTATTTAAGCGACTCGGTTACCTCGAAATCATCAAATATCTCCAGGACGTGGTATTCAGCTCGGAGATACGCGCGCCGGAAGTCGAATATTTTCAAACCCACCGCCTTCGGGTGGAGAGTGATCAAACCGTTCCGGTGGAGCTCGACGGTGAACTAGTGGGCAACTGTCCGGTGGAGTTCAGCCTTAAGGAACGTGCCCTGCGGGTCCTGACCCCGGGGTAGGATCGGCACCGCTGGCCGGGTGGATCTCAAATTCTGCTGACAGAAAAATCGCATTGCGATACCCTCTTCTCGTGCGGTTATCGCGGGGCAAACAATCGGTCTTAGGGAGGCCGTGGACGGAAAACAGGCCCGTCGTCCTGTTGTCACTGATTGGCATTAATGTCGTCGCGTTCGTCGTCCAACTGGTCCTCGAAGTGGCCCAACCCGGGTTCGTTCGCGATTATCTGGCGCTGAGCAATCACGGAGTTCTCGAGGCATATTCCTGGCAGTTCGTCACTGCTGCTCTGCTTTACGGAGGCCCGTGGCATTTCTTCGGAAGCATCATCGTCGTTTACGTTCTGGGGCGAGGCATCGAATCGATTCTCGGCCGACGACACTTCCTAAATTTGTTCTTGAGCGGCGCAATTGCCGGCGAACTCGGACATTTATTCCTAATGCCGTCGGAAACCAGTTTATACGGGGCCAGCGGCGGCGTTGCCGCTATTCTCATTGCTTACGCTACGATTCTTCCGGAGCTGGAGCTGTTTGCGTGGCGGTGTCGATTCTTTGCCATTCGATTCAACGCGAAACATTTTGCCTACGCGGTGAGCTTCGTCAGCCTGGTCATGCTGCTGATCGACCGTCATGGCGCGGTGATCCACAGCGCAATTCCAGGAGGCTTCGTCGCAGGATGGCTTTACGTTCATTTGCTTGGATTTGGCCATCCTTCATGGTTGCAGCGAAAATTGTGGAAACGACGGGAGATGGCCAGCCGTATAGATCGCATGACTCGCGCCGAGTTCCTCGAAAATGAGATCGATCCATTGCTGGAGAAGATTTCCCGCAATGGCATTGGCAGTCTGACCCGGACCGAACGTCGTACTCTAGCCAGGGCCCGCGAAAAGGTCGGCTGACTTTCTCAGCGACGCTCGCCCCGGAAGGTTGGATCAATTAGAAATTGCCGGCATTTCGCGTCATCTTGCGCGATGGAAAGCGCGGGCTGGATCACCAGGAAAGCTACCGGTTCATTATACCCGGCACAAGTCGAAGCTGCGCTGATCCAAATAAACGAAGCCTGGCCGGCTGAGTTCACTCCACTACGGGACGTAATCGAAAGTTTTCCGATTGGCGAGACCGCGTTGCTTCATCTCCTTGCCCTGTCGAGTATTTCGGCGTCACGAATCGTCCGTAGCCCCCGGCTCCTCGTCTGGCTGGGGGAACCCGACATTTGCACTCGCGGCCGAAGCCGGGCCGAAATGATCGCCGCACTCGATCAATTTATCGAAGAAAATATCGCTGCCCAAAACTTTCGAGCTTTGCGGCGGTGGAAAAATCAGGAAATGATCCGGATCGCCCTGCGCGAATTGGCGAATGTTGCCGACCTCGAAGAAACAACCGCCGAGCTGTCGCAAATCGCCGAGATCTGCATCCGGGAAGTATTCGTTCATTGGAACTCGAAGCTGCGCGAGTCTTTTGGCCCACCTGGAGCCGAGTTCGCGGTGTTGGCTCTAGGCAAGTTGGGTGGGCGCGAACTCAACCACAGTTCCGATGTCGATCTAATCTTCCTCTACACAGAGGAAGGCGAAGTGTCGCCCAGGCTTTCCAAGCATCAGTGGTTCAACCGGTTGTCCGAGAAAATTCTTGGGACATTCTCGACGCCCGACGCCGAAGGCGCGCTGTTCCGGGTCGATCTTCGATTGCGTCCGGAAGGCTCGGCTGGTCCGCTCGCCCGCTCGCTCGAAAGCATGGAAAATTACTACGCGGGATTCGGTGAAACCTGGGAGCGGATCGCCTTAATCAAGGCGCGTGGCATCGCCGGGAGTCGGGAACTGGCCTATGAATTCCTGCGTCAGCATCAGCCGTTTATCTATCCGCGCAGCCCTACTCCCGATTTGCTCGATGAGGTTGCCGGCATCAAGCGCCGGATTGAGCACGATGTGGCAGAAGACCTTGAACGAGACGTGAAACTCGGGCGCGGAGGCATTCGTGAAATTGAATTCGTGGTCCAGACCCTGCAAGTCATCCACGGCGGCCGGCACGCGTTTCTACAGGAAACGAATACGCTGAATGCGCTGCAGGCGCTGGCCCGTCTCGAACTCATTTCGCGCGCCGAAGTTCTCGATCTGGATCGGGCCTACCGTTTTCTCCGTCAGGTCGAGCACCGTACCCAAATTGAAGCGGAACAACAAACGCACACGGTCCCGCGCGATCCAGCCGCGTTGGAAAGGCTCGCCCGCAGCCTCGGCTTCGACTCGAGCAGACAATTCAAGGCTCACTTGCAAAAAACAATGGAGAGAGTCCGATCGGTTTTTGCTCGTGTCGTGACGGGTGGTCCCAATGACACAGCGCCGCCCGATTTGAAAAATTTCAAAGACGAAAAAACGGCCGCGCGATCGCTCGGAGATTTGCTAAAACCCACTTCGGCATCACACGTCGCGGCCAGGACGAAGCAGGTCTTTGCAAAACTCAGACCGACCTTGCTCGCGCAGATCTCAGAGACGGCCGATCCAGATGCGACCCTGAATCAGTTCGTTCGGTTCGTCGAAGCTTATGGTTTGCGCGGTTTGCTTTTTGAACTGCTTGCGACCAATCCCACATTACTCGAACTCATAATCAAGACCTTCGATCGAAGCAGATTTGCGACGGATTTACTGATTCGCCGGCCCCCGCTGCTGGAAGAAATCACGCGCGATAAAAGTTTTAATCGACCGCGTTCTATTGCCGACCACTATGCCCGGCTCGAATCCTTCGGCGCAAAGGCCGCCAATCTCGATCCAGTTCGCGCCTATCGGCAGCGACAGACGCTGCGAATCATGATGCGCGACGTGCTCGGCGTCGCCGAGCCCTCGGTCATTTTCGCGGAATTGTCTGATGTCGCCGAAGCATGTGTCGGTTTTACGAACAACCTCGTGGGGGGCGAAAATCTGACAATCATCGCGCTTGGGAAATTCGGCGGACGCGAATTGAATTACGGAGCCGATCTCGACGTAATCTTTATTGGCGACGACACGCGCGCGGCCCAAAACCTGATCACGGCGGCAGCACAGCCGACTGCTGAAGGAACGATTGCGTCACTAGACGCGCGCCTTCGTCCCGACGGAGAAAAAGGCCCCCTGGTTGGGCCGTTGGCAGCGTATGAATCCTATTATCGGGACCGGGCGCAACTTTGGGAAATTCAGGCGCTTACCCGAGCGCGTCCAATCAGCGGACCGTTACAGGATGATTACATCAAGATCGCGCAAACCATTTGGGGCAAGGCCGGGAAACAACCTGATCTATTCTTGAAGATCGACGGGATGCTTGACCGAATTCACCGTGAACGCAGCAGTGGCTCGGGGTTTGACGATTTCAAAACCGGTATCGGCGGTATCATCGAGGCCGAATTTCTCGTCCAGGGTTTGCAAATGCACACCGGGCTTTGGGAACCGAACTGGGAGCGTGCAGTCACGGTTCTGCTAGAAAATGCCGTGATTTCGAGGAGCGACGCTGATTGCGTGACTAAGAGTTACAGGATTCTTCGGCGCATCGAAACGGCGTTGCGTCGATTCGAAAACAAAAATACCTCAGCCCTGCCGGCGACGTCGGAGGAACAGACAAGACTAGCGAGATGGCTCGATTACAAAGAGACCGAACAGTTCATGAAGGAATATCACGCTGCCCGCGAAACGATTCACTCGCTCTATGAGCGGTATGTCAAAACGCAAATCGTCTAAATGCCTGCCAGCAATTTCGCGAGCTCGTGCAACATCAAGAAGGTTCCGAAGATCCCTCCAAGAATAACCAGAATGACCAGTCCAAGAACCACGCCGACGAAGATCTTGTCGGTTTTCGTCGAGCGGTGCGGCGTGTCCAGGTGTTCGCGAATCAGCTCATAATTACGCGTGTTTGCGGTAAACCAGAACGCGAATATCGAACCGGCGATTGGAATGATTCCGACGACTTCGTTGATCAGAACGTTCAGCGCCATACGACCGAGCAGGATTTTCGGAACGCCGCGGCGAATTCCGTAAATCAGAACCGAAACCGAGACCAAAGCGGCAGCGATGTCGCCAAACCCAGGGACAAGGTCGACAATGGGATTCAAACCAAGGCGTCTCTTTAGTCCTGGAATCCGAATCAACCGATCCATGACCACGGAGACCAGTTTGAAGACGGATTCGACTGAGTTGCGACGCCGATTTCGATCTTCGGGCGGAAGCAATTCCCATTCGACATCAGCCGCCTTACTCATGCTGGTTTTGTTGCAGTCACAATTAACGTGCGCCCGAGAAGCAGATCCCGCGAGTTCACTAGACGCACCGCCCATCGGTTTTGATCATTAATCGTTTGATATTTTGCGGCACCCCGGCGGTGTACCACCCGATCCATCAGCCGAGTGTGGTGAATTTCCGGCGCGCCAAGCTCGTACAGACCCGTAATTTTGCGGCCGGCTAATTTGCGAAAAAACCGACGTGCGCTCATGGCGAAACGCGCGACGAGCAGCTACCCATTCGCGCGGCGACGGTTTCCTTAGCCCGGGATTTCCTTCAACATCTGCACGTTGGTCGGGAATTTCTTCACGAACATGAGCAAACGCTGAATCGCTTCTTCAGGCTTATGACCGGCAAGACCACGGCGAATCAGATTGATCTTCTCGAGCTCCCATGGCTGGAGAAGCAACTCTTCGCGGCGCGTGCCCGAAAGAAAAATGTCGATCGCAGGATAGATTCGCTGATCGCTAATTTTGCGGTCCAGCACCATTTCCATGTTTCCGGTGCCCTTGAATTCCTGGAAAATCAGTTCGTCCATGCGGCTGCCGGTTTCGATCAATGCGGTCGCCACAATTGTAAGAGACCCCGCCTCTTCCGTGTTGCGCGCCGCGGCAAAGATTTTTCTTGGAATCTCCATCGCGCGCGCATCGATACCGCCGCTCATCGTCCGCCCGCCGCCGGACATCGCATTATTGAATGCGCGGGCTGTCCGCGTAATCGAATCGAGCAGGATGAAAACGTGCTGGCCAGCCTCGACCAAACGTTTGGCCCGCTCGATGGCCAATTGGGCGATGCGAGTGTGGCTCTTGATATCGCTGTCGTTCGAACTGGCGATAATTTCGGCCTTCGGATGCGAGCGTTTGAAGTCAGTGACTTCCTCTGGCCGCTCATCCACCAGGAGAATGATCAGTTTCATCTCGGTATGGTTTTTAGTTACCGCATCGGCGATGTGGTGGAGCAAAGTGGTCTTGCCGGTGCGCGGGGGCGCAACGATTAACCCGCGCTGACCCATGCCCAGCGGTGTCATCAAATCCATGACGCGTGTGGTGTAGCGGTCAGGAACAGTCTCGAGCTTGATTCGTTTGTTCGGATTAATCGTGGTCAGCTCTTCGAACGGACGCAGGCCTTGATATTTCGCCGGATCCTCGCCGTTGATGGTAAGAAGCTTGATCAGTTGCGGGCCGCGGCTGCCGCGCCGCGTTTCGCCGTAAATCCACATTCCATCACGCAAACCAAAACGGCGCACGATTTCGGGCGTGACGAAAATGTCCTGCGGCGTTTGGACAAAATTGCGTTTTGGATCGCGAAGGAAACCAAAACCTTTACCGGAGATTTCAATGATGCCTTCTCCGAATTCCGGTTCGCGCTGGGCTTGCTCGCCTTCAGGCGCGCCTTCCATGGTTTCGGTGGCTACCGGGTCCCCGGTCCCGGCGCCGGGTGCGTCGCCCCGCGATTCGTTATAGGGCTCGTTGAAATTGTCGTTTCGGTCGCCGCGGTTGTAATAACGACGACGGCCGTAGCGTCGCCGTCCACGAGGGCGACGTTGCTCGGATGGAGCGGCCGTCGATCCGGTTTCCAGCGGCGGCTGGTTTTCGTTTTCTTCGTTCATAAAATTGCAGAGGCGGATTGCTCGCCGGGGCAAGCGCACTGCCAGGATTCAGCGAAAGGAAATTACTTTTTCAGGCTGGCAACTTGGCCAGCATTTCGTCGGGAATATCTAGATTTGAGTAGACGTTCTGCACGTCATCATCGTCCTCGAGGGCGTCACACAAACGCAGCACCTGCCGGGCCACGTCCTCATTGGCCACCGGGACCGTGCTGTCAGGGATGAAGGTAAACTTTTGCCCATCAGTCGTAACATTCGCTCTCTTGAGCGCGTCAGCTACAGCGTAGAGCCGATCGTGCGAAGTAGTTATAAGATACTGATCTTCCTCGGTTGTCAACTCTTCAGCCCCGGCATCCAAAACGATCTCCAAAAGCCGGTCTTCGTCGATCGAACTGCGCGGAACCACGATCTGCCCCTTTCTATGAAACATGTATGAAACGCTGCCCGCCGACCCAAGGTTGCCATTATTTTTCGTGAAAATGCTGCGAACTTCCGCAGCGGTGCGGTTTTTATTGTCGGTAGCCGCCTCGACAATGATGGCAACGCCGCCCGGGCCATAGCCTTCATAGATGATCTCTTCAAAGTTCGCCGCCTCCACCCCTTCGCCGGTGCCGCGCTTGATCGCGCGTTCGACGTTGTCGTTGGGCATGCTTTGGGCGCGCGCTGCCTGGATCGCGCTACGGAGGCGTGGATTGCCCGCCGGATCCCCACCGCCGGTTTTGGCAGCGATACTGATCTCTTTGGAGAGCTTGCTAAAGATCTGACCGCGCTTCGCGTCGATCGCGCCTTTGAAGCGCTTGACCTTCGACCATTTGCTATGCCCCGCCATATCGGGTTTTCAGATAAAAATTGCCTAACGAGTAAGATTCCAAGAGCACGCCGCGACCTGCGGACGTGGAGAATTACCAAGCCGTATTAAACCGCGCCCGAGCCGATTTGTCAATCTCGCCTACGCCACTGCCGCGGCGGCACTTCGTTTTCGGGTCGTTGCATCCAGAATACGTTTGCGCAGCCGCAGCGATTTCGGCGTCGCCTCGACGTACTCATCAACGTCGATGTACTCGATGGCACGTTCAAGGCTCATGCGCAACGGCGCTTCCAATTGCACTCCCTTGCCTTCGCCTTGCGATCTCATGTTCGTAAGTCGTTTTGCGCGGCACGGATTAACGGGCAAATCTTCTGGACGCGCATTTTCACCGACGATCATCCCGGCGTAAACGTGTTCCTGCGGACCGATGAAAAGCCGGCCGCGCTCCTGAGTGGTGTTCAGCGCGTAAGCCGTGCTTGTGCCGTTTTCCATTGAAACCATCACTCCACGATTGCGCCCTTCGATCTCGCCTTTGAACGGCGCGTATTCAGCGAACAAATGACTCATCAGGCCTTCGCCTCGGGTGAGGTTGACCAGGTCGGTTTCGAAACCGATCAGACCGCGCGTGGGAATGACTGCTTCGACGGAAACGCGATTGGCATGATGATCCATGTGCACGACGTCGCCTTTGCGCGCAGCGAGCGATTGCAAAACGTCGCCCAAATTTTCCTTGGGAAGATCGACATAAAGATTTTCGAGCGGCTCAAGCAACTCGCCGTTTTCGTTCCGATGAAAAATAACCTCGGGTCGCGAGACCATCACTTCGTAGTCCTCGCGCCGCATTTGCTCGACCAGGATTGCGATTTGCATCTCGCCACGAGCATGGATTTCAAATGCTCCCGCCGTCTCCGTGTCGTTGAACTGAAGCGAAACGTTACCGCGAGTTTCCCGAACGAGCCGATCGCGGATATGTCGCGCGGTCACAAATTTTCCCTCTCGTCCGGCAAACGGCGAATCGTTTACCAAAATGCGCATTCGAATCGTCGGCGGATCGATATCGACAAATTGAAGCGCGGCGCCCTCTTCTCGATCGGTCAATGTTTCGCCAATATAAGCATTTTCAAATCCCGCCAGCCCCACGATTTCGCCAGCGCTGGCCTCCTTGGTTTCAACTTGTTCGAGACCGGAATGGGTAAAGAGCGCCGTGACCGTGGCGCGTTCGCGATTTCCATCGCGATGAATGCAAAAGATTGAATCTCCCACCGCGACCCGGCCGCTCACGATCCGACCGAGAGCGATGCGGCCGATATAATCACTGTACGCAAGATTCGAGACGAGCATCTGGAAAAAAGGGTCGGAAGAAACTTTCGGCGGCGGCACGTGCTGAACAATGGCCTCGAAAAGCGGAGTCATGTCTTCGTGCTTGTCATTCAATTCGCGCACGGCAAAACCATCCCTGGCGCTGGCGTAGACGATCGGAAAATCGAGCTGCTCGTCGCTCGCTTTCAGTTCGACGAAGAGATCGAAGACCAAGTCGAGCGTTTTACGCGGTTCCGCGTTCTCTCTGTCGATCTTGTTAATCACGACGATGGCCTTGAGACGATTTTGCAGCGCCTTGCGCAACACGAAACGGGTTTGCGCCTGCGGACCATCGTGCGCGTCCACCACGAGCAGAACGCCATCGACCATTTTCATGATCCGCTCGACTTCCCCGCCGAAGTCGGCATGGCCTGGCGTGTCCACAATGTTGATGCGAAAGCCGTTCCAATTAAATGCCGCATTCTTCGCGCGAATGGTGATGCCCTTTTCACGCTCCAGATCCATCGAATCCATTACCCGCTCCTCGACCTTCTGGTTCTCTCGAAAAGTGCCCGATTGGCGCAGGAGCTGGTCGACCAGGGTCGTCTTCCCATGGTCTACATGCGCGATAATGGCGATGTTGCGGATCTCTTTCATGGATCGTGCTCCTGGGGGCGCAGAGGAGCGCGCAATATGCCGCGAGACGGCAAGAAATCAACCTAATCGCTCCTGACCCGGACGGGCGAAGGGAAAATGAAAACAAAATGGGCGGGACAGTTTCCCGTCCCGCCCATCAGTGAAGAACTAACTGTTAACTCTTAGTAGAGATTTATAAACCAGCCACCGAGACCGTGGGTCGACGCATATAGGATGCGCGCGCCCGGGACAATGGTCAGGTGCGGCACTTCAACTATCGGCATGCCCAGACCTGCGACGTCCCAGATAGTGTGACCAAACGCCAGCCGGAACACAATGAAGTCCGAGCTGACGTACAAGTCGCCAGTCACCGGGTCGACAACGACGTCAGTGAGCGGAATATCCGGCAGGTTGTTCGTGATATTCGTCCAGGTCGCAGCTCCAGCGCCGCTCCAGCTAACGCTAAAGATGTGTCCCGGTTGGTTAGGCGTGTTGAAGTTGTATCCAGAGTACGAGACCCAGGCGTGGAAGTTGTTGAATGTATCAATGGCAATTCCCGTCGGGACACGCGTTGGATCTGTATTAGTAGCACCCGAGTCTCCATCGAGTCGATTCCAGATGACGCTGGTGGCAGGGTTCGTGTCAACGTTCGTGCTGATAAACACACGGCCGCGGGTGCTCGCCGCCCACGCTACGTTGGTGTTGCTCGTGGTCCGCGAGATCACGTTAACGTTACCGGTCGTGCGATCACCCCCATAGAAGGTTCCCTCTAGGTCGCCGGCATTGTTAATACCGGGCGCACCACCCAGTCGGACGAAATCGCCGCAACCCGGCATCCCCGCGAAGGTGGTAAACTCAGGGCAGTTCGTTTCCAGGAACGCCTGGCTGCCGCCCCAATCCTGCGTTCTCCAAACGCCACGCGATCCTTCGAAGATCGTGTTGGCCGCGGCTGAACTCGGATCGGCAATGACCGGCGGATAGAATAACGCTGTCTCCGGGCTGTTGAATATCGGCGCGCCGATAATCACCCATTTTGTCGGGCTACCGTTCTGGAAGTTCGCATCGTTCGCCTGACCGGTGAAGGTGTTAACGCGCAGGAACGAATTATTCTGATTGATTCCGCCCTGACCACCATCACCGTAGATGACCTGGTTCCAGGCGAATGAACCAACGGTGTCAAATGTGCCGTTGTCTTGGGTACCACCCTGGAGATGGAAGGGATTATTCCCGGCAACAGCGAAGCTCATAAATTGCAGGGTATTGAGCCCAGCATTCAGGCTGGTGATCCGATTTGGCACGCCGCAGGGATTTCCCAAGAAGGGACAACCGATTCCAAGCAGCAACTGGCACTGGGCAAGCGTCCCGGTGCCCGGCGGGAAAGTCCGCGCTGCGCATTGCGCACTGATATCAACTAAATTGCCGTCCGTGCGCACCAATCCGCCATCTGATCCGTCAAAGAACTGGAATGGGCTTCCTGGAACCGTGACGATGAAGTGGTGATCCGGATGCATTTGATTCGGCGTAACCGCATTGGGATTGCAGCAAGACGCGGGGTTGGGCCCGCTGTTTTGCGCATCCCAGGTTGCGTCGGACCAAAGAGCTCCGCTGGCTCCGGCATCTGTCGCGTAGACAACGCCTCGGCAATCAGATCCCTCGGCGCACTCGTTGTAGGTGTAGGAACCGCCCACGTAGATGATGTCCGGGAAGCCCGGCGGACTATAGATCACGTTATCGTACCAGCACTGACCGCTGCAGTAACCGGCGGTCGAAGGCACGACTTCAAGCGCGGTTAAGTTCGTAAACGAGGGTGCACCGGTTTGAACCAAATCACTCCGGAAAACCTGAGCCGTGGCGGCACCGTCGTTACCGCAGCCCACATACATCCGGGTGTTAAATGGAGGAACCAAGAGTGTGTTCACGGAGAAGCTGCAGCGGTCAACATTGTCGCCCGGTGTCAGCGCAGACTTGATCTGCGTCCAGCTTGCGCCGCCATCATTCGAACGCCAAACGCCACCGCCACCGCCAGGACCGGGGAAATCGGCCGCGTAGACGATGTTATGGTTGGATGGGTCAAGTGCGAGATCGTGCACACCGCGAATGGACGAGACCGCGCCGCTTCCAAGACATGTCCCCGCGCCGCAACTAGGGTCGCCGTCGAAGATAAAGGTGAAGTGTTGACCAGCGTCCACGGACTTGAATAACCCAAACGGAGGACGCGGCACCGGCGGATTTGAAGTCGGGCCACCATAAGTCTCATCAATACCGCGGACCGCACGCGTTGATGCAACATAAATAATGCTCGCATTCGTTGGATCGATAACGACCTTGCTGATCGCCCGGCCGAAGAATGCGTTTCCGGAATACGTGCCGTTAGCCCCGGTACCCGGCGAGTTTGTTGTGATCGGTCCAGTTAGAGACGGCACCTGTAACCAGGTATCGCCGCCGTCCAGGGACTTCATGAGTCCCAAGCCCGCTTCCGAGTCAGCCGAAGCGTTCGGCTCGCCAGTGCCAACGTAGAGCACTCCGTGCGCGTTATCGTAGGTCATCGATCCGATCGCGTTGCTGAAGACATCAAACGAAGTCAGGAACGTCCAGCTTGGACTGGCGGCCAGCGCGTTGGTCGTCCTCCAAATGCCACCGCCCGCAGCGCCAACCCACAACCGGCAAAAGCCCGGGGTGCAGCCGGAGGCGGTATCGAGCGCAAGCGCGGTGATGCGTCCCGAAACCGTGGTTGCAGCGCCGGAAAAGGTCAGGACACTCGGATCGGTCGCCAAAGTTGGACCGGTGGGGAACCAGGTGTTGAACCGCGGCGCTTCCGGGGGTTGCTTCTTGTTTTTCTTTGTAAGTACACCCTTTGCCGCAGGCGGCGGCGTCGCGTTACTCGCGGAGCTCGCCTGGAACCTCTTAAAGCCGATTATGGCATTGAGCTGAGCCGTGAACGGAGTTTCATCCGCAGGGAAAGCGCGTTTCGCAGCCTCTTCCATCGCCGCGGTAAGCGGAGTTGCGACCGAACCGTCCTTCATGGACTTTTCGGCTCCGGCGCCACTGACGCTGTCCCGGATCGAAGATTTGGACAGGGCCGCGTATTTTGTGGACGCGTCTTCCTGTGCTGTCAACACGTTCGTCGTCGTCGCAACGAACGCGAGCGCCGCTGCTGCGGCGAAGAATGCGAAACCGGCGCCAAAGCGCAGGTACGTAATAATCCGACTGTTTTTTGTTTTCATGGAGTTAGGTTAGAGCAGGGGTTGGGTTAATGGTGCGAGGCTGGCGATTTTGCGACTTCTGGTCAAGAAGTAATTTCACGCTGTCTCAAAAAAATCGGAACCGCCTGTGGCGCATGATCCTACGAACGATTTAAAACCGTTGCTGGCCACGCCCCAAAAAGCAGCAGGATCCGTGCTTTGCCCAACTGAAATTTCTTCCGTGCCGGCAAATCCGAAAAGCCAATGCCAAGATTGCTAAAATAAAAACGGGCCGGCTGAGAAACAGCCGGCCCGTTCCAAATGAGCCTAACGAGTTTACGATGACTTTTTGAATCGACTGCGAAGCGCCACCAGCAAACTCGCTCCGGCAATGCTAAACGCGATGGTGGTTGGCTCCGGAACCGGACTCGTGACTTGAATGTTGTCCACCAGCAGCCCGGACTGTACATCTTTGGTAACCGCATCCGAGACGCCCAAGCCGAGGGTGTAAGTCCCGGTGGTGGTAATGCTGATCGTCGCGGTTTGATAACCGGTCTCGAGAGAAAACACTGTGTTGCTGGCATTGGTAGCATGCAGCAACGGGCTATTTGTGTCCGCGAGCACGTTGACTGTACTACTACCGACCAAGAGGTAGTAAGCGAAGTCATTATGCGCGTTAGGCTGAATTTCGTCCGTAAGGAAGTCGTAATTGAAGGTCACGGTTGTTCCGGCAGTAAGCGTACCAAGGTTGATTTTGAATGCCGAACCCTCCTGACTAACCGCAGCGCCATCACGTGGCTGGGTCGAGGCGAGACTGAAGAATGAATCGATGGAAGAGTTCGGAACGGCGTCAGAAAACTGATGCGAGACACCCGGATCGCTGGTGTTGTTGATGGTAGTCATCAACATTTGATGCGTTCCTTCGGTCGGCGCAATCGTGAAGTAAGTCGTGGTGATGCCGGTGTCGCCGACGGTCGATTCGGATCCGTTGAAGCTACCCGATTCGAATCCTTCGACTACCGCCCCCTTCGCGGTGCCGAAAATCGACATCAGCGAGACAATCGTCATTACCGCACTGAGGCGGGCCATTGAGATATTTGGTTTCATATCGTTATCCTTGTTTGAATCTGTCGCTTTACGGAATTGAGAAATTCCCTGGCGCAGTGGTTGAGCCGGCCGCGTTCGAGACCTTGATTGGGCCCGTTACCGCGCCTGCCGGAACCGTGGCAAGCAATGTGTTGCTCGTCAGCACCGTAACGGTGGCGGGCTTGTTGTTGAAGAACGTCACAGTTGTGCCGGCGTTAAAGTTGGTGCCGGTGATCGTTACATTCGTACCGACCGGACCGTGACTCGGGCTGAAGCCGCTCACAGTCGGTTTCAGGAATTTGACCACATCACTGTGGCTGCCCGAGCCGTTGTGGGCATGCAGCAGCCAGACACCGACTGAGCCGTTGGCCTGGAAGTTTGTGCCGTTCCAGTTAACCGGAACCGAATTGGTGGTGAGGTCCTGATACCAGAACGGTTCGAGGAACGGAGGCGCTCCGGATGGAATCTTGGTCGCCGCCGTTGCGCTGCCGTTGTCGACTTCCAATCCAGGATTCGCCAGGTCGTAAGTCATGATCGGCGATTCGTCGACTTCATTGCCGTTACGATCGAACGTCACCACCATGTATTGGAACAGCGTATTGCCCGTTCCGGCCGCGCTAAGCAGACCAATATCCGTCGCGCGAATCGGGAATACGATTCCACTGTTGTTGTAGATATTCGTATCCGCTGACGCTGACGAGAGACCATTGGTGAAGAAGCGCAATGCTCCGGCATGTGTGCTGAGGTTGACGATTTCCGGAACGTAGACGTTCTCTAGCCCGGTGCCGACGTTGGTCAGGAACGCCGCATAATCGAAGATTCCATCGAGGTTAGTATCGATGAAGATTTCTGTGTCCGAGCTACCGGCATCCGGTGTCGGCGCGTCGCCCCACTTCTCAACACCGAACATGATGTTGGTGCCGGCGGTCTGTGTCGCCGTGCTCGAGCCGACCGTGCGGTTCTTATAGTCGCTGGTGACACCGGCGTACTTGATCGCGTTGCGATCAGTCGACGCAATGGGGTTGGCGTATTGCAGCTCGAATGCTTTGACCAAACTGAGCACGTCGAACCCGGAGCCAAGGCTGGCGCCAGTGTTCACGGGCGCGCCGCTCAGCCCAACCGAGAACGATCCGGTCGCAGCGTTCGGGACAAAACCGGTGATGGTTGAATGCATCGCTGCCGCCGGTCGTGGCGCAGCATACAACTCAACCCGCAGGACTGGAGAAGAGTCGGTTGGCGTAAGGACGGCGTAACCGCCCGCCTCGGTGAGCCACTGGCGCGGGTTTCCGCTTTGAGTGGATGCCACTGAGCCTTCACGCGCGTGCTTCAACGAGCTGCCGGTTCCAGTAAACGTTACCGCAACCGTGGTGCTCGTGCCCGCGTTCACAGTAAAGTTCGCGGTACCGAGTGTAAAGACGCCGCCGGTCAACGCCGGGTCGTTTTGAATGCTCGTGTTATAGGTGATGTTGGTTGCGCCCTTGTTCGTGACCGTGATGTTTTTGGTTAGGGTCGTTGTCCCAGTGACGGGAACATCAACGACTCCGAACGAAACGCCCATCAGGTTTGGATCGGTGCCGTTGTACGCAACCACACTTGCGGCGGCCGCATTACCAACGTCGATGCGCCCAGCGCCCACGCGCCCAACACCAAACTGGGTCGTGTGACCAGTCGTTGTAAACAAATCATGGGTCGAAGTGTTGCAGGCCAGTGCGAGAATTTCCTGGATGCTCCAGGTCGGATGCAATTGTTTGAGAAGCGCCATTTCGCCAGCAACATGCGGCGTAGCGGATGAGGTTCCGTTGAAGTTCTGAACAGCATTGCCCGCGAAGCTGTCGATCGTGTGACCGGGTCCGGCAGCGTTCACTGCCACGGCAGTGACTTCAGCGGGCGCCGAAATGTCCGGCTTTGTCGCACTGTCAGGCAACCGGGGACCGCGCGCGCTGTAGGTCGGCATGGTGTCCGGAGCCGCACCACCGTGCGTGACAACATTGTTATCGTTGTTGATCGTAACGTTGACTGGATTTGTTGGCAGCCCCGTCCCTGGGTCGAAACCGCCAGACGCGGCAACGATGGTGTCACGATCCGAGCGCGAAATCATCACGGCGGGAATCGCGTTAGAGCCCGAAAGCGCCATTACGATTGGGTCGGCGCCGGGATTATTAAAGTTGTCGACGATGCACGCGATCGCACCGGAAGCTTGGGCGCGACCAACTTTCGTGGCGAAACCAATGCCATTACCGCGGTCGACCAAGCAAATGTTGCCGTTGATCTGCGCCGCGTTGTTGTACGGCGTGAATGGCCCGGTCGTTCCCTGGTCCGGACTACCATCGCTCGGCACGGCATAAACGACGTTTCCGGTCAGACCGCCCGATGGAACATGCGGCGAGGGGCTGCCGTAAATCGAGGCAAACTTCATCCCGGCGATGGCGGGCGGCGCATTGCCAGTCACATTCGAATCGGAAATAAAGCCGGCCTGGTCGTTAAAGGTCGCGGCAACGCCAAGGGTCAGCTGGGCCGCTGCCGGGCTGCTGTGAATATAATATGAGTCCCCCGCATTACCCGCCGCCGAGCAGACGATAATGCCTGTAGAGGCAGCGATCGTCGCGGCGACATCGTCCGCATCATCGGCGAATCCTTCGTTTGAACCCAACGACATATTCACCACGTCCATGTGGTCGGAGAAATTGCCGTCGCCATTAGGGTCCATCGCCCATTCCAACGCTTGGATGACCACATTGGTCGAACCGGAGCAACCAAACACGCGCACTGGATAAAGTTTCGCGTTCGGCGCAAATCCTGGCGGGATTCTCATCGTCGTCATGTCCGGATTGCTCGCGTCGTAGGTTCCGGAATAAGTGAATCCGGCACTGGTTTCACCGAAGCCCGTAATCAAGCTTGCTGTCGCAGTGCCGTGGCCGTTGCAATCCAACGGGTTATTGTCCGGATGAGGGATTAAGGCTGCGCCTGAGCCCGAAGCGTTGTAAGCGTCACCGACCAAGTCAATACCGCCCGGGATTTTCGGCGTCGGAAAGTTCACATTGGGAACTGCGCTAGTGTCACTAGTGCTGGTGTAATCAGCCGCCGCACCTGAACCACCAAAGTTGCGATGAATGTAATCCAAACCAGTGTCGATATCGGCGACCTTAACGTTCTCGCCATGGGTCCCGAATGGTCCAGTCGTCCAGGCAGGACGCGTATTCAGGAAATCGATGTCCGAGAAAGTCGAGACCAGATATTTCGGATTCATCGGGTGCACTGCCTTCACTCCAGGCATTGCCGCAATCGCCGAAATCTTGTCCGTGCTGACGACCATCGCGATACCGTTGTAAACGCGTTGGGCCCGGAATATGACCTGCCCGCCAATGTTCGCGCCTGTCAATGAAGGCAATAGCGCGCGTTGCGCCTGATCGATTTTCGTCACCGTGTTCTTGACCTGATTCGCCGCCGAAGAACTAATCTGAAGCGAAGTGGTTGTTTGCTTCAGGAAGGCCTGGGAAGTCCGCGAGTTCGGGTGCTGCAAAGCGTAATTTCTCTGCTGATCGTACTGTGCCTGAGCTTGCTTCAGAGCCGCCGCGTAGGCGACACCCGCCGGAGCGTCGTTCAGCTCCACCATTACTTGCACGGTCTTTTGCATGCTGGGCGGCAACGCACTTCCCGCAGGCGCGGAAATCGTGTTGGCCTCCGACTGGGCCAATAATGGCGATGCAAGAGCCAGTGCCAGAACCGGGGTAAAGAGATAACGAAGGCGGTGATTGATTTTCATAGATTCGAGGAGACTGCGAATTAGAGTTGAGTGAACCGCGAGTCTGCTCAGGTACGCGCAAAAAAATCAAGACAAATTCTCTTTCGTTTTACAAAAGAAATGACTGATCCACCCTCGCAGAATTACAACTTTGTAATCCGAACACCGACCGGTGGAGCGGACATCTCTGCCGGGGTTACGTTCTGAAAGACAAGAAGAAGCCCTTGGGCGGAAATCCCACCCAAGGGCCAATTTCTTTGCCAGCGTTCCTGGCTCCGAACCTGTCAGATTATTTCATCAGCAAGGCCGGTAGTGTCCATGGATCCAGCGGTGATGCCAACCCCAATGGCCCGGGACCCAGCACCAATAAGCTCCACGCGCCCAGTAGCGCGGCCCATAGGTGTAATAAGGCCGATCGCCAACCTCGATGTTGATACCAATTGCATTGGCGGTCGACGTAAATCCGCTAATGCAAAACAATGCCACAAATAGTAAACCAAGTTTCTTCATAAGATTCTCCTGCGTATTTTCTTAGACGGGTTCGAGCCTGCTTTATTTAATAGTCGCAGCGCAAGCAAAATGTCAGGCCAGAACCGGCTCGGTTGCCGCCGGTTCCGCCCATTTCCCATGCTCGCGAATTAAATCTTTCAAGCGATCAACCGCTTCGGCTTCGGGAATGTTGAACTTCACCGCCGTTTTGCCGACGTAGAGATTCACTTTGCCGGGCGCGCCGCCGACATATCCGAAGTCCGCATCCGCCATTTCTCCGGGGCCATTCACTATGCAGCCCATGATCGCGATTTTCACTCCCTTGAGATGCGAAGTAGCCGCCTTGATCTTCGCTGTTGTGGTTTGCAAATTGAATAACGTCCGGCCGCATGAAGGGCATGCCACGTAATCTGTTTTGAAGATCCGCGAGCCCGCCGCTTGGAGAATGTTGTAGCTCAGGCGCAAAGACTGCCCTGGCGCCTCTTCACCCTGCACCAGAATTGCGTCGCCGATTCCATCGCAAAGCAACGACCCAATGTTTGTCGCCGCAATCAGTAACGTCTCGAGAAAATCTGATTCTTCTTTCCGCTTTCCGGTTTCCGGTTTCCGGTTTTGCAAAACATCCTTGAGCAGAATTGCGTGGCGACTCTCCAACTTCGCCGCCAGCAAACGAAACGCTGCGATCAACTGAACGCCTGTCCTGAGCGAAGTCGAAGGGTCACCACCGTCTTTCACGGTCACAAACTGTGGCGCGCGTTCGGAATTGATTTTTGAAATCGCAGCATCGTCGCCAGGGTCCACTTCAATGATCCGGGCGTTCTCGTAAACAATCTCGGGTTTGTAATCGCCCATCTTGTCGATCTTATGGGCGATCTTGTCGTAATTCGCTTTTCGCACAACGACCCGAATCAGCTCTTCGCCGCCCAACCGAACTCCATCTCGCTCGATTCTTTCCGTCGCACGCCGCTGATAGGAAAATGGGTCGAACGAAAGTTCTGTAGTGGCAGCCGTGTCGGCTGCTTTGGGTGCGGGCGACACGCCCGCCGCTACAGAAGAGGTCAAGCGCACCAACTCTTTCGCGACCGGAATTTCGTGCGGGCTGTCCTCGGTCAGCGAAACCCGAATCGTGTCACCAATTCCATCCGCCAGGAGTGATCCGATACCGATCGCGCTTTTGATTCGCGCATCCTCGCCTTCGCCGGCTTCGGTCACACCGAGATGGACGGGATAATTCCAATCCGGACCCAGCTCATTCAATCGCGCGACCAGCAATCGATACGCCGCGATCATGATCTTCGGATTACTCGCCTTCATGGAAAAAACGAATGCATGATAATCGAGATCGCGTGCGATTCGGGCGAACTCGAGCGCGCTTTCCACCATCCCCAGCGGCGTGTCGCCGTATCTATTAAGAATGCGATCGCTCAGCGAGCCGTGGTTTGTCCCGATTCGCATGGCGACGCCGCGCCGCTTGCAAAGCTCCACCAGCGGCGCGAACCGTTCCCGAATCCGGTTTAACTCGCCCGCGTACTGTTCGTCGGTGTACTCGCGGATCACGAACTTTTTCGAATCGGCGTAATTCCCGGGATTGATCCGCACTTTCTCCACCCACTTCGCCGCTTCCATGGCCGCTTCCGGTTTGAAATGGATATCCGCGACGGTTGGCACTTCACAGCCGCGATCACGCAAACCTTTGACGATATTTTCCAGATTGCGTGAATCTTTCACCGTCGGCGCGGTTATCCGGACGATCTCGCAGCCGACATTGGCCAGCTCGATTGTTTGTTGGATCGATGCCTCGGTGTCCATGGTATCGCAGGTAATCATCGACTGGACGCGGATCGGATTGTTCCCCCCAATACCAACGTTGCCGACCCTCACCTCGCGGGTCGCGCGGCGATGGTACTGCAACGGATTTTCGCAATAGCGCATTTTCAAGCGGGATTAGGCTCAACTAACACGGCGGTGCCGTAACACAAAACTTCGGTAACGCCCTGCATGATTTCAGTCGCGTCGTAACGCAACCCAATGATCGCGTTCGCGCCAAGATCGCGAGCATGTTGCAAACAAAGTTCCAGCGCGTGTTCCCGCGTCTTCTCGCACAGGTCCGTGAGAATCGTGATATTGCCGCCGACCAAAGTCTGCAGCCCCGCCCCGATCGTCCCAAAGATGGAGCGCGAGCGCACGATGATCCCCCGCACGACGCCGAACGTTTTCACGATGCGATAGCCCGGCATTTCAAATGCCGTCGTTGTCATGGACGGATTCATGAAAGGAATCTAAAAGCTGCGCCCGCCCGGCGCAATTCGATCACGGCACGTCCTGGTCCTTGGCCTTCTGGGACTGCGGTGCGTATTTATCAAGCGCGTGTTTCACGAAAGGAATGTCCTGCACGTCGAAGAACGTGATGTAAATGAGCACTCCCACAATCAGGAGAGTGCACACGCCTTGCACATATTCGAGCACTTTCATGTTCAATGGCTTGCGCCGGATCGATTCGATCAGGCCAAACAAAATGTGGCCGCCATCCAGGACGGGAATCGGGAGCATGTTCAAGATCGCGAGATTCACATTCAAAACGACGCTAAGCCAGAGCACGAGCTGCCATCCGCGCTCACTCTCGAAGAACAGAAAATAGATTCGCCCGATACCGACCGGACCGCTCAAGTGCTGCAGACCGACGTCCGATTTCGGCGAAATGACTGCGCCGAGCGTGTTCAACGTGCTGGTCACACTGTTATAGATCAGTTCGATCGGGCTCGGGTGCGAGTTTGTCAGTTTGGTGTCCCACCCAATGCCAATGCGCGGTTTGGGCTCCTTTTCTCCTTCCAGTTTCATCGGCACGGGTTTGACCTGCACGTCGAGCGTCGCACCGTCGCGTTCAACCTGGAGTGTCATTGGCTCGTTCGGATGATTTTTCGTCTGCTGAATCAGCGCCTCCGTGCTGTAAATCTTCTGGCCGTTGATCGCGCGAATGATGTCGCCTTTTTGCAAACCGGCGTCCGCCGCGGGCGACTTCGGTTCCACTTTGTCGATGCTCGCCGTTTCAGCGGGAAGGATCAGCAGTTGTCGAATGCTTTTCCTGCGAAACCAGCCGCGCGATTCGGCCCTGTAGGGCTCCACATCGACGGTGCGAACCTGACCGTCGCGTTCGAACTTGATCGGGATCGTCTCGCCTTCGCTTCGAACCACCGCCCAACTGACGCTGTTGTTCATTCCCAGAAACCGCGTCACGGGCTTTCCGTCCACTTCCAGAATTTTGTCACCGGGTTGCAGTCCGACTTTCGTCGCCGGCGATTCGGGCATGATGTAACCAACCGTGGTCGTCATGTCCGATTCACTGACCGGATAACCCACTACCCAGACGATCGCAGCGAACACGCTCGCCAGGAGAAAACTGAAGAATGGCCCTGCAACCGCCACGATTATTTTGTCGAGCGCCGAAACCGGTGGAAGCGCTTCACGATCGATATCGGCTTTCCCTTCGATGATATCCATCGGCGCCAATTGCGGCAGCGCCACAAATCCGCCGAATGGCAGCGAGCCTAACGAATACTGGACACCGCTGATTTTTTTCTTCCAAAGCGGCTTGCCGAACCAGATCCCGAACTTTTCGATGTAGAGACCGCGCCAGCGCGCCGCGAGAAAATGCCCAACCTCATGGACCACAATCAGCAAATTGAAAATGATCAGGACTTCGATGAGGACGAGGATGACGCGACCAATGTGAAGAATCATTAGCTGGCTGATTATTTTTTCCCGATGGCGGCGGTCGCTTCCGCGCGCGCCCACAGATCGGCGGCCAATATCGCACCCAGATCGGGATGTGCAACGGTCTCATGCCGGTCCATTACCTTCCCAACCGTCTGCCAAATCTGCGGAAACCGGATTTGCCGGCTCAAAAACGCCGCCACTGCGACTTCGTTGGCGGCATTCATCACCGCCGGCAATGTGCCACCGGTTTCGCCCGCCCGTCGCGCCAGGTTGAGCGCCGGAAAGTCATCGTAACGCGGCGGAAAGAATTCCAACTTCGACAATGTCGAAAAGTCGAGTGGCGGCAGCGTATTCGGCACCCGATCAGGCCAGGTCACCGCATACTGGATTGGAAAACACATGTTCGAGTAACTCAGCTGAGCCAAAGTCGAACCGTCGGCAAACTCGACCATTGAGTGCACGATGCTCTGGGGATGGATCACGACTTCGACGCGATCCATTCCAACATTGAAAAGCCAGTGTGCCTCGATCATTTCCAGGCCTTTATTGAAGAGTGTCGCCGAATCGATGGTGATTTTGGGGCCCATGTTCCAGGTCGGGTGTTTAAGCGCTTGTTCCACGGTGACGCTACCCAGTTCGCTGGCGCGAGTTTCCCGGAACGGACCACCGGAGGCCGTGAGAATAATTCGCCGAACTTCCGACGGCCGGCCATCGAGACATTGAAAGATCGCATTGTGCTCGGAATCGACCGGCAGAATTTTGACTCCGCGTCTTTGCGCCGCGCTGGTGACTGCTTTGCCCGCCATCACCAGAATCTCCTTGCTCGCGACCGCCAGATCTTTGCCCGTTTCGATCGCATCCAGCGCCGGGTGCAATCCCGCTGTGCCAACGATCGCGATCAGCACCATGTCCGCGCCATCGAGTTTTGCGATTTCACAAAGACCGCTTTCGCCGACAAAAATCTCCGGTTCGTACTCCAGCTTTGATCGAAGAACGTCGATTTTCCGCTCATCGACAATGCACACAGCCGGTGCGCGCGTCTTGTTCGCGGCAACCGCGAGCTTGTTCGCATTGCTGTTCGCTGCGAGACCGACGATTTCCATTCGTTCGGGAATGTCATTCGCGACTTTCAAGGTGCTGTCGCCGATCGAGCCGGTCGCGCCCAGCAATACGACGCGTTTACGTTTCATCTTTCGACAGAATGAACAGAATTAACAAAATAAATTCAGAAAAAGATTTCCTCTTTCTTCGGCGCCCGAAACTTTTTCTCAAATTCTAAGCGCTCCGCGCCAAAATTCAGTAAAACACCTTCGTCGAACGCGGTGGCGGTCAGATAATTGACGAGTTGAACTTCGTACATCGTCACCAAGGACTGGGCCGCCTTCAGAAATCCTGAACCGAGCGTTGAGTGCACTTTCATCGCTGCGCCGATGACTTGGCCACACGAATCGTAATGCGTCGGCGCTTCTTCCATTCTGATCATTTTGTTCATTCTGTCAGAAATCCCTTACGGGACTCGAATTACCAGACGCAGGTAGAAAAACAAAAGCGGCGCGGTGAACAAGAGACTATCGATCAGATCCAGCGCGCCACCAATTCCAGGGAGAAACCCGCCGGAATCTTTTACCCCGGTGCTCCGTTTGATGATCGACTCGGCGAGATCGCCGATGATCGCGGCGAATCCGAGCAACAAGCCAAGCACCGTGGCGTGGGTCCAAGTCAGCATCGACAACTGGCGCGGCATCAATTTGAACAAGGCGAGGCTGCACAGAAGCGCGAAAGCGAGCGCGCCGAAAAAGCCTTCCCAGGTTTTTTTCGCGCTGATGTGCGGACTCATCAGATGCCGGCCAATTGCGCTTCCGGTCAGATACGCGCCCATGTCGCTGAATTTCGTGACCGCGATCAAATACAAAACGTAAAACTGCCCAGTCACCATTCCGTTGGCCGAGCGCGGAGTCAGATAAAGGATTTTCGTGATGAAATTGAACAGCCAAAGCACGTAAAGCAGTCCAAACACCGTGTAGGCCATCGTCCGCAACGGCTCATCGTGACGAAGTCGCGCGAACATCTGTCGGGTGAAGACGGTGAGCAGAAAGAAAAGCAGAACGGCCAGTTCAAAATCGTACGACTCCGCCGGCCCAACTGTTGAAAAATAATGAAAGCTCCCGGCCAGCATGATCGCGCCGCAGATCAAACCGGTGATCTTAAAATTCGGCAGACGCGCGTGGTCGAGCATCCGATAAAATTCCAGGAGCGCGATCAGCCCAAACAAGCTGATCAAAAACCAAAACAGGATTTCGTACCCCGAGAACGCGATCACGAGCGCGACCGACCAAAGCGCGACCGTGCTGACGAACCGCAGAATGAAAGCAGCCCGCGGAGTCGCGGTTTGCGGCGCAGGTTGCTCAATCGTCACGGGCATGGCCTCCAATCTTCCCGATCAGACGGAAGTTTGTCCACAGATTACATAGATTTCCGCAGATTTAGTTTAGAAACCTTGCCTGATTAATCTGTGTGAATCTGCGAAATCTGCGGATACAATTTAGTTTGTGCAGAAAACGATGAAAGCCGTCGTAAAGGCGAAAGCCGAGCCGGGTCTCTGGTTGGAGGAAGTGCCGGTGCCCGACGTCTCTGGCGACGATGTCCTGATCCGGGTCCTCAAAACGTCCATCTGCGGGACGGATGTACATATATATAACTGGGATTCCTGGGCCGAAAAGACGATCCCCGTCCCCATGACCATCGGGCACGAGTTCGTTGGCGTGGTCGACCGCGTCGGCGAACACGTGAAAGGCTTTGCCAAAGACGATCTCGTCGTAGGTGAAGGCCACATTACCTGTGGCCATTGCCGGAATTGTCTCGCCGGGCGGCGTCACCTTTGCCCGAACACTCAAGGCGTCGGCGTGAATCGCCCGGGCGCATGGGCCGAGTTCGTCGCGATCCCGCAATCGAATTGCTGGCACGCCGATCCTTCGATTCCGCTCGATGTCCTTTCCTGTTTCGATCCGCTGGGCAACGCCGTCCACACCGCGCTCTCGTTCGATCTGGTCGGCGAAGATGTGCTCATTACTGGTGCCGGGCCGATCGGTTGCATGGCCATCCCGATTTGCCAACACGCCGGCGCCCGACACGTCGTGATCACCGACGTCAATTCATACCGGCTCGCGCTCGCCTGGAAAATGAAGGTCGATCTGGCGCTCAATGTGCAAACTGAAAAACTAACCGATGCGATGAAAAAACTCGGGATGAAAGAAGGATTCGATGTCGCCCTGGAAATGTCCGGTAATCCGAAAGCCTTTGACGACATTTTGCCGAACATGTTTCACGGCGGAAAAGTTGCGCTGCTCGGAATTATGCCCGGCACCGCCGCCGTCGACTGGAACACGATTGTCTTCGATCAATTAACGATCAAAGGAATCTACGGCCGCGAACTGTACGAAACCTGGTACAAAACGACTGCGCTCATCAAAGGCGGCGTGGATATTCGACCGCTCATCACTCATCACTTTCCCTACACGCAATTCATTGAAGCGATGGAGCTCGCGAAGTCGGGCAACTCCGGCAAAATCATCCTCAACTGGAGCGAACTTTAAGTTCAACCGCAGAGGACACGGAGTCTCGCAGAGAAGGTCAATTCCTTATAGCCTAGCGATCTCTGAGCTCTCAGCGGTTAGCTATCCGATTTATTGCAGCGAGGCAGCTTCCTGGTCGCGACCTTGGAGCTCAAGCACCATTCGTTTGATGTGCTTGTAGTCCTGATGCGATTGCAGAATTTGCAGACTTTCCCGCGGATCGCCCCAGTGCAAAACCTGGATCGGTTCCTGGCGCGCACCCCAGGCGTTCATATCGCGCTGATTGGCCATGTAAAGATCGATCGTGTTCCGGCCGCTTAAAGCCCAACCGTAATCTTCGACGCGATACATTTGGCCGGTCGATAACAATCGAAACGTCGTTCCCATCGGCCAGCGGGACCAATCTGCCGCGGCGCTTCCGATTTGCGGCGGAACTTTGCTCGTTGCCACTGCGCGTTTCGCGCCGCGCGCGGTTGTGGTCATTGTTTTCGTAACGCGCGTTGTGGTCACGGTCGTTGTAACGCGTGTTCCTTTTTTCGGTTTATCTAAAGAAAACTTCTCGAGCTTGGTGTCGCTGCTCGAAATGTTAATCACGTCGGTATCGTCGCTGTCTGAAATCGCGCGCGCCTGGCGAACATTTTCGGCGCGACGAATTGCCGGACTGGCCGCGTGCAATTCGCCGCCGAGAGCGTTGCGATTGCTGAACGCGCGATGATCGGCCTCGGTGTGAGTGTAAGCGGTGGTGCGGACGTTTTGGAATTCGCGCTTTCCGAAGGGCGCTTCGTAAGCAGGGAGAGCTCGGGCGGTCCCACCGGTTTCGCACCCGCTGAGGAGAATGATTGCGATGAAGGCCGCGAGAACGGCCAGAGCAAGGCTGCGAAGCTCAGCGTGGGTCAAGGTAGATCGCCGGCGAAGTTATTAACACTTATTCACAGCCTCGCAACTTTCTTTTTTCCGTACATAATCCGAATCACCCAATCGACCAGCTCCATGAATCCAAAGTTCATCAAATACGCCGAGTGGGCCGTCGCCATTCTCCTCTCCACGCTGGTCTTGCTTCTCCTTGTCGTCCGTACCACCCATGTCGGAGCGCTTTGGCGGGACGAATGTGATTCCGTCGAGCTCGCGCGGATGCCGGCGTTCGCTGACATTGTTCACAACTTAAAATTCACGTCCTTCCCGATTCTTTTTCCGACGACCGTTCGCGTTTTCACGACTTTATTTGGAACAAGCGACACCAGTCTGCGCTGTTTCGGTTTTCTGGTCGGGGCCGGATTGTTGGTTGTAGCCTGGTTCAACGCCCGGAGTCGTGGTGACGTGCCTTTGATCTTGCCGGCGCTGGTTGGACTCAATGTCACATTTCTCACCGTTGGGACGTGGATCCGCGGTTACGGACTCGGTTCGGTCTTGGTTACATTGTCATTTGGCTTGACCATCCTATTCGTCGCCCAGCCAACAGTCAGGCGACTGATTGCAATGTTTGTTTGTTACATCGCGAGCATGCAATCGCTTTACTTTCCGGCCGCGCTGATTCCCGCGGTTCTTCTCGCCGCCTTTACGGTCTGCGTTTTCCGCCGGGAATTCAAATGGGCTTTGGCGCTCTGTGCGGCCGCTGCGATATGCGCGCTTTCCTACGTTCCGAAATTTTTGACCTACTTTGAAATTCGAGATTGGGTCGTGGCTTTGCAACGGGCGACAACCCCCGCCGAGCTCTGGCGCCAATTCATGATTGCCTGCGGCGAGCCGGCCGGCATCTCGCCCTGGATCTGGCTGGCAGTCACCGTGCTCTCGTTCTTCGGTGCGATGTGGATTGTTGCGGCAAAATCCCGTCGCGATTCAACCAGTGCGGATGTTTTCGCTTTTGGCGCTCTCACCATCGCCCTGGCAACGCCGATGTATTTCATTTTTCTCCGGACCCTGCACAACATCCCCGAGACTCGTTACTATCTCACGCTTTTCTGCCTGCTCGCCGCCGCGGTCGAATTGATCGTTGGCCTGCTCAGCCAGTTTGTTTGGGTCCGTATCGCGCGACTCGTTCTCGTGATAGTGCTGGCAGCGGTGTTGCCGATTTTCGCCTGGCCGAAGATCACCGAGCGTGAAACAAATCTCGATCTGCTCGCGCGAAATTTACAGAACTACGCCCATAATGGCGACTTGATCATCGTCAACCGCTGGTTCCTGGCGCCGGGTTTCAGTTGGTACTATCATGGCCGGGCGCGCTGGATGACCCTGCCGGAGTTAAGCGAGAAACGCATTCATCGCTACGATTTGCTGATCGCAAAAATGCAATCACCTGACGCGCTCGCCGACATTCGGTCAGCAATCTCAGAAACGCTACAATCCGGAAATCGCGTTTGGCTGGTGGGCGGCGCGCAAGTCACCCAGCAGGGCGAACCTCTGATTCTGGGACCGGCGCCCGATCCGCAATACGGCTGGGACTCGGGGATGTATGATTACTCGTGGGCAACGCAGCTCGGCACATTTCTCCAGCAACATGTGGTCGACGGGGAAGTCGTTCTTTCGCCAATGGGCGGCGTCAATTCGAACGAAAATGTGCCGCTGCTCATTGCCCGTGGCTGGAAAGAGTAAAGGCAGGTCATCTTGAAACCGCGTCGCCAAATAACTAATTCCCGCCGCATGCGAGACGTGGCCTGGATCGCGCTTTTTTTCTTTGCTGCTTTCCAAAGCTGTCGATCTTCGGTGGAGGAGCGTCGCGTTCGATGCGCTTTCGCGATTCAAAACGGACTCGATTTCGTGGCCGCCAGTCAAGCCGCAACCGGCGGTTTCATCACCGATTGCTGGCATGTCGACGCGCCGGACCAGAAAACGCCTGTCGACGCAGTCTTCACTGCTTCGCAGGTGCTTTATTCGCTGTCATTTTGTCGCGAATCGGCAAGTGCGCGCAGCACCGAAGAACGCGCGGCCAAATATCTGGCGACTCAACGCGATCCTACCGGGGTCTGGCATTATTACGGCAGTGGAACTGACATTAAACTCTCTGCCGACGTAGACGACACATCGGTGGCATGGGCGGCTCTCCAACGCCTCGAGGTTCCGATTCCGCCCGCCGCGCTCGACGCTGTTCGCGCGAGTCGAAATCAAAACGGTTTGTTCACGACCTGGATTGGTCCGCCGTCCGGTTGGTTCAACATCGACAGCCGCGATATCGATACGGTCGTCAACATTAACGCACTTCTTCTATTCGGATTGGCCCATGAAAATGTCGACGCCGTGTGCAAATACGTGGTCGCCCAAATCGACAACGATAATTTCCGTCGAGGGACGGTTTACTACCGCTCGCCATTGATGTTTTCCCATGCTTTCTCGCGCGCGTATCGGGAGGGAAATGTGAAATGCCTGGAAGCCGGCGTTGGAAAACTCCGTGATACGATTCTTTCGCTCCAAAATCCCGACGGCTCGTGGGGCAACGATCTTGAGACCGCGTTCGGCGCGCTCACCCTCTTGAATCTTGATTATCGCGGCGCCGCCCTGGACCGCGCGATCAACATTCTTCTCACCCGGCAGTCCGCTGACGGCGGCTGGGAGCTCGCGCCGGCCTATCGCGGCGCGGTCCAGCCGTTGAATTATGGCGCCCGAGCGCTCACTACGGCCGTGGTCATCGAAGCGCTCGCCAAATATTCCGCGCACCAATGAACACGCCTTTGCACAGTCGCGCACTCCTTCGCCACATTCGCTTTGACGAAGTTTTCGTCCTCCAGGGGACGCCGCTGATGGGCGCGTTGTTTTCAATGGACGCGCTTACCATCGCCCACTTTGAAACCCTCATGGTATTTCTCATCGGCAGCATCCTGCTGGTCGCTCATGTTTTTACCTTGAACGACTGGGCCGACATCGCGCATGGGTTAAAGGCGGCCGACCCGCAGGTTTCGTCGCTGCGTTTGTTTTGGTTCTCCTTGTTTCTGCTCTTTGCGAGTTTGCTTGTTTTCGCCCTGATCGACCTGCGCGTCGTAATTCTGGGCGTAATCGTCGCGGTGCTCGGCTTCTTCTACTCGCACCCGAAACTCAATTTCAAAGGAACGCCGATTGCGTCTTCGTTACCGCATCTCATCGGCGGGCTGTTTCATTTCTTGCTCGGCTACGCCGTCTTCACACCGATCGATCAGCGCGGCATCTTCATCGCGCTGTTCTTCGCCCTCACCTTTGCCGCCGGTCATCTCAACCATGAAGTTCGCGATTTTGACCTCGACCAAAAAAACAGAGCGCGAACCAATGCAGTCGCATTCGGCAAACGGGCCACATTCGTGGCCGGACTCATTTTGTTTACGTGCGCCTACCTTTGCCTGTTTCTTCTCGGCTGGTTTCGACTTGTCCCGCGGCCGCTGAGTTTTCTGGCGGCCGTGTTTTACCTGCTTCATCTTTATTGGTCGTTGCGCGCGCTTCGCAGCCAACTCAACCCCGACACCCTCGATCGATTTCAGGTTCAATATCGATCGCTCTACGCCGTGATCGGGATCAGCATACTTTGTTTTCTGTTTTACAAGTAGCGAACGATGATTGAAGACGCTCCACCTGGCGCCGTATCGTCTTCGCCGTCGCGCAAGACAGGCGTCCTCGCGCGACTGGAGCTGCTCATCGCCATTTCGCTCACTGCGACAGTGCTGTCCTTTCTGGCAACCCGCGCGACTCACGCGGGCGCGCTTTGGCGCGACGAGGCAGCAACTCTTCAACTCGCCCAAATGCCGACGATCAGCGAGATCGCCGCAAATTTTCAGCACGAGGCTTTCCCGGTTCCGTTTCCCCTTTTGATCCGATGTTACGTTGCGCTGTTCGGCGCAAGCGACGCCAGTTTGCGGTGGTTCGGGTTCGCCGTTGGCGTCGCCCTGCTCGCAGCGGCATGGTTCAACTCGCGCACAGTCGATGATCGTGGTCCCCTCTTATTCCTCGCTCTGTTCGGCCTGAACGCGACCTTTCTGCTTTGGGGAACATCACTGCGTGGTTACGGACTTGGCTACGTCTTCCTGCTCTTAACCATCGGCCTCAGCGCTCAAGCCGTCCGGGCGCCGACAAGTCGAAATGCGATTTTCGCGACCGTCGCATCGATTGGCGCCGTTCAATTCATGATCAACGCGGTCCCGTTGATCGCGGCGATCGCACTCTCGGCAATTCTTGCGTTCGCGATTGAAAAACAGTTCCGTCGCGCGGTGATCGTTTGTGTGTGCGGTGCGGTTTGCGCGATCTCGTTCCTTCCCTACGCGCATTCCTATCTCGGCGCCGATTGGAGCATCGTTCTCAAATATCCAGTCGACTTTTTTTCATTGTGGGACAAATTCCAACTGTCGCTGCAAGAGCACTCCATGCTCGCGGCGATTCTGTGGTACGCAGCGGTGCCGTTGATAATCATTCTCGCGCTTTTTCGTCTTTGGATTTTTCGCCGTCAGGATTCTTCGACCGAAGCACGTCTTCTTCTGTTTCTGACAGCGACCTGCGTGTTGTCGATCCTGACCTACTACGCTTTCCTGAAAATCCTGAGCTACGCAACACGCCCATGGTATTACCTTCCGCTGTTGTGCGCACTCGCCGGAGCAATTGACCTGGCCGGCCGAATCCTGTCCAGCGACCAGTTGTTTCGAATCGCGCGAATTTTGTTCGCGATCGTTGCTCTGTTCTTCCTGCCGTTCAAACTTTGGGCCATCGCGCAGGAGCGCCTGACCGACATCGACGTCCTGGCGCACAAACTGGAACAGGAGGCAGCCCCAAACGATCTGATCGTCGTCAATCCGTGGCATTTTGCCCCGTCGTTCTTTCGGTATTACCACGGTTCGACTCCGTGGATCACCGTTCCGACCATGACCGAGCATCGAGTCCACCGCTACGACCTGATGAAATCGAAAATGATCGAAGCCGACCCGTTGAGCGATGTGCGTTCCGCGATTCAGCAAGCATTGCAATCCGGTCACCGCGTTTGGATCGTCGGGGGCGCGCGTCCGCTCGATCCGAACATGCCGCGGTTGGGCCCGGCGCCGAATCCGTATTTCGGGTGGGCCGGCTACATGTCGTATTGGTCGATGGAAATCGGTTCTTTTCTCAATGAGCACACCGCGAATGGCCAGGTCGTGATCGAGCCGATGCCCGACGTGAACGACGGCGAAAACGTTCCGCTCCTGATGGCAGAAGGCTGGAAAGACTAGTTTTGCATCGGCGGCGCTTTGATTGAAACTGTTTTCATGCTCGCCGAATTCGAAAAGCACCTTTCGCAAACGCTCGAGGAAATAAAATCACAGGGCCTGTATAAAACGGAACGCGTGATCACTTCCCCGCAGGACGCGCACATTGCGGTCGCGGACGGCAAACGTGTGCTAAACATGTGCGCGAACAACTACCTTGGACTCGCGGACAATCCCGAGCTTATCAAGGCGGCAAAGAAAGCGCTCGACGATCACGGCTTTGGCATGGCCAGCGTGAGATTCATTTGCGGCACGCAGGACATTCACAAGGAGCTCGAGGCTGCGCTGACCAGATTTCTTGGAACTGAAGACACAATTCTTTATCCGAGCGCATTCGACGCCAACGGCGGCTTGTTCGAGACGCTGCTTACCGAAAAAGACGCCGTGATCAGCGACGAACTGAATCACGCTTCCATTATCGATGGCATCCGTCTCTGCAAAGCCCAACGCTTCCGTTACAAGCACAACGACATGAATGATCTCGAAGCGAAGCTGAAAGAAGCCGGCAACGCGCGGTTCAAACTCGTCGCGACCGACGGTTGCTTCTCGATGGACGGAACAATCGCGGATCTGAAATCGATCGTCGATCTGGCGCAAAAATACGACGCGCTCACGATGATCGACGACGCGCACGCGACCGGATTTCTTGGACCCAAAGGCCGCGGCACCCACGAGTATCGAGGCGTCATGGGCCAGATCGACATCATCACCGGCACGCTTGGCAAGGCGCTCGGCGGCGCGAGCGGCGGTTTCACCAGCGGGCGAAAAGAGATTGTCGCTCTTCTGCGGCAGCGATCGCGACCATACTTATTTTCGAACACGGTCGCTCCACCGATTGTGGCCGCTTGTTTGAAAGCCTTGGAAATGCTGACGGCGACAACCGAATTGCGTGACAAGCTTGAGGCCAGCACAAAATATTTTCGCGAAGCCATTACGAAGGCCGGTCTTACGATCAAGCCCGGCGTGCATCCGATTGTTCCGATCATGATCGGCGACGCGGCGAAATCGCAGAAGTTCGCTGCCCGGATGCTCGACAAAGGGGTTTACGTGATTGGCTTCTTCTATCCGGTTGTGCCGCTTGGGACCGCCCGCGTTCGCGTGCAAGTTAGTGCCGCCCATTCGCGCGAAGACTTGGAATTCGCGGTGAAGGCGTTTGCCGAAACGAACGACGAGTTGAAAGAACTGTAGCGGCGGCGGTGTCGGCCGCGAAATCGATGGAACTCAAGCTTGAGCGTTGCACGATTCGCAACTGGCGATTGGATGATCTCGAATCGCTGGCGAAACACGCGAACAATCGCCGAGTCTGGCTTGGATTGCGCGATCGCTTTCCACATCCATACGGAATTGAAGACGCGAAAGAGTTTTTAGAGCGCGCCACAACCGGAAAGGAGCAGGAGCAATTTTTTTGCATCGAGATCGATGGCTGTGCCGTGGGCGGCATCGGAATAACTATCGGTGAAGATGTTCACCGGCTTACCGCCGAGTTTGGGTATTGGCTGGCCGAAGAATTCTGGGGACAGGGCGTCATGAGCGAAGTAGTTCCGGCGTTCGTGAATTACTCCTTCGATAAGTTTTCGCTGAGACGGATCTTCGCCGCGGCTTACTCAAATAATCCGGCATCGGCACGGGTATTGGAAAAGGCCGGCTTCGTTCTCGAAGGTCGTTTGCGAAAAAATGTCATCAAAGATGGCCAAATTCTCGATTCGCTTCTCTACGCAAAGACGATGTAGCCTTGCTCTGATGCATTACCTGGTGATCGAGAAATTCAAAGATGCCCACGCAATTTATCAACGCCTGGCCGAAAAGGGACGCATGATGCCGGAGGGTCTGAATTACGTTTCGAGCTGGATCGATCACAACTTGAAAACCTGCTGGCAGATTATGGAGACCGAGGATTTCGTGCTCCTCGAACGCTGGATCGACAATTGGAAAGACTTGATGGAATTCGAGATCACCCCGGTGCACACATCAGCCGAGGTGCGAGAAATGATAAAAGGAAAGGGTTTAGTAACATGGCGGAACGAACGGAACCCCACGTAATTGTTCAAGGTGACGCGAAAGGCTTCGCGCAAAAAGTTCAGATCGGATCGTACCATCTCACGGCGGACGAACCAGTTTCGTACGGCGGGACCGATTCCGGCCCATCGCCTTACGATCTCATTCTCGCCGCGCTCGGCGCCTGCACCTCGATGACGATCGGTCTCTATGCGCGCAAGCGGAGTTGGCCGGTGCAAAGAATCTCTGTCTCGCTCTGGCATTCAAAAATTCACGCGAAAGATTGCGACGACTGTGAAACAAAGGAAGGACGGATCGACCGGATCGAGATGGAGATTCATCTCGACGGTGCGCTCACTGACGACCAACGCGCCAAACTAATGGAAATCGCGGGCAAGTGCCCCGTCCATCAAACGCTCACATCCGAGATCAACATCAAGACCCGCGCGATTTAGTACCTGAGATTCTCAGGCACGAGAATGTTTTGAAAATAGCCCAGCGCTTCGGCGCTGGGAGAACCGGGTCGTTACAAGACCAGTCCTGACAAGGACGGAAGATGGCTTCTTTCGTCCCCCCCTTGCGGGGACTCGCCGTTCATGGCTCTCGCTAACCCAGCGTTAAAACGCTGGGCTATTGTCAATTCGATCAGAGATCCATCTATCGTTCGTGGAGCGCGATGCTTGATCCGACCCAGGTCTTGTCCTTGTTGAAATTAACTCCCATCATTTGGCCCTGACTCATTCGAACCAGGTTGTTAACAAGGACCGGTTCGCCGCGCTCCGTCCAGACAAACATCATTCGGAGTTCCGCTTTTGATTTAGGTCCGTCGATCGTCGAAACGAACGACGCGTATTCGACTTTTTTCTGCAAGATCCATTGATGCGGATTTCTCAATGCGGCGATCTTTTCGCGCGTTGGCTCCATCTCAACGCCAAGACCGGCAAATGAATAAAGCGGTTTCAAAACGTAATTTCCTACGTTTTCTCCAGAAGGAAATTCGTCCGCGAAAAACGCGGGTGACGTATGCGCCGTTTTGATGAACGGCAGGGAGTGTTTACTGATTTTGTAATACCAGTTCGGGTGTGCGATCCAGGCGACATCGAGCTCTTCCTGGAACCGAAATTGCAAGGTGACGTCCGGCCGGCGTTCGAGCTCGTCGAAAATGACGCGATTGTAGATGCGTTCGACGTGCGTTTCGCGTCCGCCATGATCGTAAAACAACTCGCGTCCGCGCTTCTTGATTTTCGTCACGCAGACTGACTGAATGCCGAGCAGCGCCTCCGTTGCCGAAAAATCGATCCGCGTTTTTTGTTTGTCTGGCTCGATCTCCAGCAAAATCACGTTCTCCGGCTTGCAATTGCCGATGATCGTTCGGCGCAGGATGTCGAGGTATTGTTCGTCCCTGATCCCACCAAATGACGACGTCCAATTTCGCGGAATTGCCGGGAATGCTTTTCGCATGCACCCAAGAAGCATGAACTGAAACGCATACAAACTCGGAAACGCCTGCATCTCGATCAATCGTGGGACGAGACGATTCCCCTCCTGGCACACGGCGAGGTCGACGATCAGAAACTCCGGGTGCCTGGACTCGTTCGGCACTTCGAGCCCGGACGGGATGGCGGACGCGGAATGTCTCCGGAATTCAGGCGTCAGCGTTTGGGCGGCGATCTCGTTCGCCGCATAAACCACTTCGTCCGTAAACTCGCGCGTCAGGAAGATCGGCGTTTCGGAAATCCGAAAATCGGCGGGCCACTTGGTCGCTTCATTCACGCAGCGCAAAAGCGCCGAATATTTCGCCGGGGTAAAGTCGGCGTTGAATCTTTTTCGCAGCTCCGGGTGCACTCTAGAAGAACGCACGAAGTGCCGATAACCACAAAATCAGCGCACAACCGACGCTCACTACTGGCGCCCAAAATCTTTGCGACAAGATCGACATCATAGCGAGGGATAAGACGCACATCGCCGCCCCAACCCACCAAAAGAGATTCGAATGCAGCGCCGGAACCATCCCAAAAAAATGGACGCCAACAATAAACGCGATGACCGGAATCACATATTGTTTCGCATCGAGACGACGGAGCAGCACCACGGTGCAAATAATGGCGACCGCTTTCAGGGTGACGAAGATTCCGTAAATCCGTCCGTCAAAACCGGCGCTATGCCTTCCGAACGGAATACGCGTTGCCGCGACAACGATCGCGACGGAGATCAACATGGCCGTCACAAATAATAATCCAAACCAGCGCCGATCAAGCTGATGCGTGCCAGCAGCGACCCAGGCGACGGCAAAGCACGCGAGGATAATCGCGCCGATCGAATTCACACGAGGAATTTGCCGGCGCGCATCACCGGTTCGCCATCAAACCAGATGTCGAAATCGCGGCCGACGCAGTCGATATGGGTCTTCGATTTCCAATCGGCGCCGGTGTGCTCGGAATAGGGATGACCAAAAGCGATGTGAATGCCGGGAATTTTTTCGTCCTGCAAAATATTTCCGATCACATGCGTGCAGGCGGTATTGGTGCCGACGGCGAACTCGCCGACCCGATTGCTGTTTTCGTCCGTGCTGGTGTAAGCGCGAAATTCTTCGAGTAGTTCCTTGTCGTCGCAGCGCAGATCGACAATGCGATTTTCGCGCACTTCAATCGATAGCGGCGTGTCTTGCAGATCGCCATATTTCGCGCAGAGGTAATCGCCAACCACGCCATCGACGACGAACGTTCCGTTCGTGTTCATCGGCGCGGTAAATATTTCGCCGCCCGGAAGATTACCCCATTTTTCTCGACTGATAATTCCGCTCGTCTTCAACCATTTCAGCTTTGGTGAAAATTCGCCCTCGAATTCCGTGCCGCGGGGTGTTTTGCAAATAATTCGTTTAGCTTGGCGCGCGCGTTCGATCAACCGTTGGCTGAGCGCGTCGACTTCGCGAAAATCGGCGCGCATCCCTTCAATCATGATTTGACGAGTGATGTTCACCATGTGGCCGTGGCGAATATGTTTCTTGTTTACGACGTCGCTCATTTGCATCCGAGCCGGCAATTCCCCCGGCTGCGATTCGGCGGCGAAGATCGACACTTGTGAGCGGGCGAGATCGTCGAGAACGATCTGCGGCATCGTAGTTAGCGGGCGCGTCGCATAATTCTCCAAAACGAAAACGGCGTGATCCGAGCCGATCTCTTCGACTTCCGCTTGCAACGCAGCTGCGATGTCGCGCGTTGCCTCATCGGTAATGATGGTGATGCGCTCGTTTGGTTGCAATTGCAGACAAACGCGAAGGGCGTTGCGCGCCCCGGGAGCTAGCTCGGCGTCGATGGTATCGATAGTGAGACGGTCAGGCATTTAGCGATTGAGAATGACGCGAAATCTCCGGTTTGTCACGAAACACCCACCGTCAGGCCCTCATAAGTTTCGGCCACGATTTGATCGACCACCGCTTTCATATCATTGGTCCGCGCGAACGTGGCGAGTTGTCGATCCGCGCCGGTGCCTTCGCGCATGATCCGTTCGATGTGCTCCATCTCGCGCCGGCTCCCGAGCTCGTTCACTTCCGTCGAAACGAACTCGAGCAGTTCGTTCAAGAGATTGCGCGTTTCGACTTCGGTTTCGCGGCCGAAATCGATCAGTTTCCCATTGATCCCGTAACGAGTCGCGCGCCATCGATTTTCATCCAGCAAACGCCGGCGATACACTCGAAAGGTGGTGTTTTTCCGGAGGAGCTTGAACAATTTGCAGACTATCGCCTGGAGCAACGCCGCGATCGCGAGTGTGTCGTCCACCCGCGATTGCGCATCGCACACGCGCACTTCCAGCGTGTCGAAAAACGGATGCAGCCGAATGTCCCACCAGATTTTCTTGGGATTGTCGATGCAACCGGTTTTAACCAGGAGCTTGCAATAATCTTCGTACTCGGAGAGCGATTCGAATGCGTCTGGAATACCAGTGCGCGGAAAACGTTCGAACACTTTGAGCCGATAACCTTTCAAACCCGTATCCTGACCGACCCAGAACGGCGAGTTGACCGAAAGCGCGTAAATGTGCGGCAGGAAATAGCGCGTCTGGTTCATCACGTGAATCGCCGTTTCGCGGTCTGGGATTCCCACGTGCACATGCAATCCGAAAATCAGGTTCGCGCGAGCAAGCGATTGCATGTCGCGCAAAATTTCCTGATAACGTTCGCCTTCAGTGATCAGTTGGTCGCGCCAGTGCGAAAACGGATGCGTCCCGACCGACGCAATTTTCAATCCTCTTTCGCCCGCGAGTTTGGCCAGTTTGCTCCGAAGATCGACCACGTGCTCGCGGGCGCAGTGAATATCGGCGCAAATCTCGGTGCCGAGTTCGACCACCGACTGGTGCATCTCGGGTTTGATCTGCTCCTTGAGCACCACTTTGCCGCCCTCGAGAATCTCCTGAATGTGGGACCGTAGTTCGCGCGTCTCGGGATCGACGATCGCGAACTCCTCTTCGATTCCGAGCGTGTAGGTGTGCTCTTTGCTCGCCATGGGGCGACAAATCTCTCCCAAAAATGCGGACCTGTCATCCCCGACGGGCCAGTTTCAATCTAATAAAGCTGGATGTCGCCGCTGGTGAGATTGCCGTTGGCTGAATAGCCGTTGCTCAGGCGGATCGAGAAAAAGCGAATGTGCCCGGCAAACCGTTTCCGTCACATCCACCGTCGAGCTGACCGTTGATTTTTTGCCGAGCCTTGCCGTTGCGATGAAGCGGGGCGTCGTTCCGTTAAAACTGAGCGAAGTAACGCTGCCTATCGAAAACCATCGATTGGACGCCGCATCACTGTAGCTAACCAGTGCCCCTCAGCTAGGTCCCGGACCCCTGCGTATCGGCGTTGGAGTAGGTGTCGGAGTAGGAGTAGGTGCCGCTGTCGGGGTGGGTGTCGGGGTCGGAGTAGGCGTTGGCGTAGGACTAGGTGTCGCGCTTGGTAGCGGGAGTTGGCGTAGGAGTTGGAGTCGGGCTACTGACCGGAGTAGGCGTTGGCGTCGGGCTAGGGCCGCATCCACCACGTCCACACGGAGTGGGTGTTGGAGTCGGTGTAGGTGTCGCGGTCGGAGTAGGAGTAGGAGTAGGAGTAGGAGTAGGAGTAGGAGTAGGTGTTGGT
>Ga0210405_10000468_pt1 | contig 53894 bp, 45 predicted proteins | sample IncBWH11MmetaG_FD_155492 | JGI IMG/M metagenome (GOLD analysis project Ga0210405, IMG submission 155492) | Forest soil microbial communities from Barre Woods Harvard Forest LTER site, Petersham, Massachusetts, United States - Inc-BW-H-11-M | ecosystem: Environmental > Terrestrial > Soil >...
CGCCTCCCGTCTCGCCAGCGCCTCGCTTGCCTGCCCCACGCCCGCCCGTTCCTCGCTCGTCCACTCCTCGCCTGCCCGCCCCTCGCCCGCGCGCCCCTCGCTCGCCCGCCCTTCGCTCGCCCGCCCCTCGACCGCCCCGCCACGGTCCACCCATGGCACCCGCGCCACGGGGAGATCACCCTTGCCCGGTAAGCCTCTGGTTTCGGTCATGGTACCGCCGCCGTTGCCATGGCGTCTCCCAGGTCCATCCCCCACTCCATGCACCGGTACTCCGCTCCAGCGCGTCTTCCGCCTTCTCCGCGGCCGATTGCCTGCCAACCGGCCCGCTCGTCTACAATACCCGCGTCCCGCGTCGCACGTCCCCGAGGAGAGCCCACCCGGCCATGAGCGCCCGCCATCGTTTGCACCAAGCTACCGGCATCGCCGCCCTGCTGCTGCTGTTTGCCGCCGGTCAGGGCGAGGCCCGCCGGCCCGGCGGCGGCCAGACCTTCTCGGATGGCCATTCGAGCAGCCAGTCGTCCTTCCAGCTCGCCTCGCTGGGCCGGCCTGGCGGCGGCCACACTTTCTCGGGCGGCGGCCGCTCGGGCGCCGGCCGCTCGGGCGGCGGCTTCCGCAGCGGCAGCTCGTTCGGCTCGGGGCCGCACATCGGCGGTCCGGCGCTGATCGGCACCGGCTGCGGCTTCGGCGGCTGCTTCAGCCTGGTGCTGCTGATCCTGGTGGTGCTGCTCGTCCTCTATCTGATCAACAAGAACCGCGGCGGCGGCCCGCCCTCGCCGCCCGCCGGCCAGACCCCGCCGGATGCGCCGCCAGCCCCCGATCTCGACGCCATCCGCGAGCTCGATCCCGAGTTCTCGGTGGTGCTGTTCGAGGACTTCGCCTACGCCCTCTATGCCAAGGCCCACGAGTCCCGCGGCGACCGCCAGCAGCTCGATGCGCTGGCACCCTACCTGAGCGCCGAGGCGCGCGCCGAGCTGGCCGCCCGCCCGCCGGTCGGCGCACCGGTTTCGGGAGTCGTGATCGGCGCCATGCGCACCATCGGCCTGCGCCTGCCGTCCGGCGACGAGCCGCGGCCCCAGGTCGCGGTGACGCTCGAGTTCGAGTCCAACATGACGGTGGGCGCCGGCACCGGCGACGCCACCCATTACGTCCGCGAGCGCTGGCACCTGGTGCGCGACGCCGGCGTGCAGACCAAGCCGCCGGCGGCGGTGCGCAGCTTCCACTGCCCCAACTGCGGTGCGCCGTTCGGCCCCGGCGGCGGCGACCGTTGCGAGTACTGCGGCGAGGTGGTCACGGGCGGCCGCTTCGATTGGAGCGTGATCGCCACCCAGGCGCTCGAGATCGAGTCGCGGCCGCCGGCGCTCACCGGCACCGTCGAGGAGGTGGGCACCGACTGGCCGACGGTCGTGCACCCGGCCCTGGCCGAGCGCTGGGCCGCGCTGCAGCAGGCCGATCCGGCGAGCGGCGAGCAGGCTCTCGCCGCCCGGCTACAGCTGATCTACCAGGACCTCAATCCCGCCTGGACCGCGCTCGACCTCGCGCCGGTGCGCGGCTACGTCTCGGACGGGCTCTTCGACTACTTGCAGTACTGGATCGTCGCCTACCAGCACCAGGGCCTGCGCAACGAGCTGCGCGACATGCGCCTGACGAAGTGGCAGGTGGTCAAGGTGGTCAGCGACCGGCATTTCGACGCGGTGACCTTCCGCATCTGGGCCAGCGGCCGCGACTCGACCGTCAGCCAGGCGACCGGCAAGGTGGTGGGCGGCAATCCCAACGCCGACCGCGACTACTCCGAGTACTGGACGCTGATCCGCGGCGCCGGCGTGCGCGGCGCCCCCCGCCTCGACAAGAGCTGCCCCAACTGCGGCGCGCCGCTCGAGGTGAGCATGGCCGGCAAGTGCAACCACTGCGACGCCAAGATCACCAGCGGCGAGTTCGATTGGGTGTTGAGCAAGATCGAGCAGGACGAGTCGTACTCCGGCTAGGGAGGATCGAGGGGTTGCGGGGGGCGTTCGTGGCGATCAGACTGGAGCGCGATTGGTGAAGTGGGCCAAGGTCATCGATAACGAGCGCTGCATCGGCTGCCACGCCTGCACCACCGCCTGCAAGTCCGAGAACGAGGTCCCGCTCGCGGTCACCCGCACCTACGTCAAGTACGTCGACGTCGGGGTCTTCCCCGAGGCCCGCCGCGCCTTCCAGGTGACGCGCTGCAACCAGTGCGACGACGCCCCCTGCACCGCCGCCTGTCCCACCGGCGCGATGTACCGGCGGCCCGACGGCATCGTCGATTTCGACAAGTCGATCTGCATCGGCTGCAAGGCGTGCATCGCCGCCTGTCCCTACGACGCCATCTTCATCAACCCCGAGGACCACTCGGCCGAGAAGTGCAACTTCTGCGCGCACCGCCTGGACGTCGGGCTCGAGCCGGCCTGCGTCGTCGTCTGCCCGACCCAGGCCATCCTGGTCGGCGACCTCGACGACCCCGCCTCGCAGGTGGCCCGCATCGTCCATCGCGAGCCAGTCATGGTGCGCCGCCCCGAGAAGGAGACGCGGCCGAAGCTGTTCTACCGCGGCGCCCACCAGGCGACCCTCGATCCGCTGGCCGCCCGCCGCCCTCCCGGCGGCCTGTTCTCGTGGAGCCAGCAGCTCGCCGGCGGCGAGCACGTGGTCTCCGGCCACCCAGGCGGCGCCGGGACGGGGAGCTCCTCGGCCGCCGCCATCCTGGCCTACGACGTCGCCCACGCCGCGCCCTGGGACTGGCGGGTGAGCCTCTACACCCTGACCAAGGGAATCGCCGCCGGCGTCTACCTGGTGGCCGTGCTGCTGATGGCGCTCGGCCGGCTGCGCGCCGCCAGCCCGGTGTGGCTCTTCGACGTGCCGCTCGCCGCCGGCCTCTTCTTGGCCGCCACCGGCGCGCTGCTCATCTGGGACCTCGAGCACCCGTGGCGGTTCTTCATGATCTTCACCCGCCCGCAGTGGCGCAGCTGGCTGGTGCGGGGAGCGTTCCTCATCGGCGGCTACGGGCTGGTGCTGGCGTTGCACCTCGCCGCCGCCGCCACCGGCCGGCCGCAGCTGACGCGGTCGCTGATCTGGCTCGGCCTGCCGCTCGCCCTGCTGACCGCGGTCTATACCGCCTACCTCTTCGCCCAGGCCAGGGCGCGCGACCTGTGGCAGAACCCGCTGCTGCCGCCGCACTTCGCGGTGCAGGCCGCGCTCGCCGGCGCCGCGGCGCTGGTGCCGGCGGCTCTGCGGCACGGCGGCGGGCGGCTGCTGGCGCCGCTCGCCGGCAGCCTCGCGGCCGCCGCCGCGCTGCACCTCGCCCTGGTGCTCGGCGAGTGCACCCTGACCCACGGCACGGCGCACGCGCGGCTGGCCGTCCGGGAGATGCTGCGCGGCCGCTTCCGCGCCTGGTTCTGGGCCAGCATCGCGCTGGTCCTGGCTGCCGCGGCCCTCGCCTGGGAAGGCGCCGCGTCCGCCGCCGCCGCTTCGTCCACCGCCCTCGCGGTCGCCACCGCGGGGCACGCCGCCACCGCGGCGGCGGCCGGCGCCGGGCTGTTCTCCGCCGCCCTCTCCGAGGTCGTCGCCACGTTCGCCGCCGCGGCGGCGGCCATCCTGGCGCTGGCCGGCCTCTTCGCCTACGAGCACGCCTATGTCCAGGCGGGCCAGTCGGTGCCGCTGGCATGAGCCTCGCGGATCTGGCCCGGCGGGTGAGCGCGGCGCGGGCCGCGACCGAGGCGCGTGGCGAGACGTTCTACCCCGGGGCCAGCCGGGTCCACCTGGCGGCGTTCCCCCCCAAGGAGCGCTGGGACGACTGGGTGGAGCTCGACTCCCGGGCCTGGCCGCGGCGCGTCGAGCGGCGCTATCTCCTGGTGCCCACCACCTGTTTCAACTGCGAGTCCGCCTGCGGCCTGCTCGCCTACGTGGACCGCGACACCATGCAGATCCGCAAGTTCGAGGGCAACCCCGAGCACCCGGGCTCGCGCGGCCGCAACTGCGCCAAGGGTCCGGCCACTCTCAACCAGGTCACCGATCCGGACCGCATCCTCTATCCGCTGAAGCGCGCCGGGCGCCGCGGCGAGGGCCGCTGGGAGCGGGTGAGCTGGGACGAGGCCCTCGACGACCTCGCCGGGCGCATCCGCCGCGCCATCGTCGAGCGCCGCCAGGGCGAGATCATGTATCACGTCGGCAGGCCAGGCGAGGACGGCTTCACCGAGCGCGTCCTGGCCAGTTGGGGCGTGGACGGCCACAACACCCACACCAACATCTGCTCGGCGGCGGCGCGCTCCGGCTACCAGCTCTGGTGCGGCATCGACCGGCCGAGCCCCGACCACGCCAACGCCAAGGTCATCCTGCTGGTCAGCGCCCACCTCGAAAGCGGGCACTACTTCAATCCGCACGCGCAGCGGATCATGGAGGGCAAGCAGCAGGGCGCCAAGCTGATCGTGCTCGATTCGCGGCTGTCCAACACCGCCACCCACGCCGACGTCTGGGCGGCGCCGATCCCGGGCTCCGAGCCGGCCATCTTCCTGGCGATCGCCAATCACCTGATCCGGCATCGCCTCTACGACCGGGAGTTCGTGCGCCGCTGGTGGAACTGGCAGGAATTCCTCGCCGCGGAGCACCCGGAGCTGCCGTCCACCTTCGCCAGCTTCGAGGCGGTGCTCGCGACGCTCTACGCCAGCTACAGCTTCGAGCTTGCCGCCGCCGAATCGGGGATTGCCGTGCCGGTCCTCGAAGCGATCGCCGCGACGGTCGCCGGCGCCGGTACCCGCCTCTCAACCCACACCTGGCGCAGCGCCGCCTCCGGCAACCTCGGCGGCTGGCAGGTCGCGCGCACGCTGTTCCTGCTCAACGCCCTGCTTGGAGCCGTGGCCACCCCGGGTGGCACCTATCCCAACGCCTGGAACAAGTTCGTTCCCAAGCCCATCCATCTGCCGCGCCATCCCGAGCACTGGAACGAGCTGACCTGGCCGCCCGAGTTCCCGCTGGCCACCTACGAGCTGTCGTTCCTGCTGCCGCATCTGCTCAAGGCGGGGCGCGGGCGCCTCGACGTCTACTTCACCCGGGTCTACAACCCGGTGTGGACCAATCCCGACGGCTTCACCTGGATCGAGGCGCTCTCTGACGAGGGGCTGATCGGGCTGCACGCGGCGCTCACCCCGACCTGGAACGAGACCGCCTACTTCGCCGACTACGTCCTGCCGATGGGCCATGGCCCCGAGCGCCACGACGTCCATTCCTACGAGACCCACGACTCGCAATGGCTGGGCTTTCGCCAGCCGGTGCTGCGGGCGGCACGCGAGCGGCTCGGCGAGAGCCTGCGCGACAGCCGCGAGGCCAATCCCGGCGAGGTCTGGGAGGAGAACGACTTCTGGCTCGAGCTCACCTGGCGCATCGATCCCGACGGCAGCCTGGGCATCCGCAAGTTCGCCGAGTCGGCGGCCCGCCCCGGCGAGCGCCTGAGCGTCGAGGAGTACTACCGCTACATGTTCGAGCATTCCGTTCCGGGCCTGCCGGAACGCGCCGCCGCGGAAGGGCTCGAGCCGCTGGCATTCATGCGCCGCTATGGCGCCTTCGAGATCGCCCGCGGCATCGGTCCGCTGCACGAGCGCGAGGTGCCGGCGGCGGAGCTGGACGACGTGGCGGAGGACCGCTTCGGCCGCGTCTACACGCGGGCGCCGAAGCCGGCCTCCCCCAACCTGGCGCCGGTGGGCAGCCCCGAGCCGGATGCCGGCGGCCGGCGCGCCGCCGGCGTGCGCGTGGACGGCACGGTGCGGGCGGGCTTCCCGACCCCGAGCGGCCGGCTCGAGTTCTACTCCGCGACCCTGGCGGGCTGGGGCTGGCGCGAGCAGGCGCTGCCGGGCTACATCCGCAGCCACGTCCATCCGGAGGCCCTGGGCGGCGACCGGCTGTGCCTGATCTCCACCTTCCGGCTGCCGGTGCACATCCACACCCGCAGCGCCAACGCCAAGTGGCTGGATGAGATCGCCCACAGCAACCCGCTGTGGATCCACCCCGGCGACGCGGCGCGACTGGGCATCGCCACCGGCGACCTGGTCCGCATCGAGACCGAGATCGGCTGGTTCGTCGACAAGGCCTGGGTGACCGAGGGCATCCGGCCGGGGGTGGTGGCATGCAGCCACCACATGGGCCGCTGGAAGCTCGCCGCCGCGCCGCCGGTCGCCCAGGCCCTTCAGGCCCCGAAGCCGGAGGGTACCGGCCGGCCGGGAGAGCCGATCCCGCCGGGCGACATGGAGCAGGAGGCTCCCCCTGGCCGCCCCGGAGAGCCGGGCCAGCGGCAGCTGATGGCCACCGTCGCGCTCGGCCGCCAGGGCGACCGCTGGACCCTGCACCGGCGCGCGGGGGTGGGTCCCTACGCTTCGAGCGACCCCGACTCGGCGCGGATCTGGTGGACCGACGTCGGCGTCCACCAGAACCTGACCTTCCCGGTCCATCCCGACCCGATCTCCGGCATGCACTGCTGGCACCAGGCGGTGAAGGTGACCAGGGCCCGGCCCGGGGACCGCTACGGCGACGTCGCCGCCGATACCGAGGCGTCGCACCGGGTCTTCCAGGAATGGCTCGCCCGCACCCGTCCGGCGGCCAGCCACTCGCCGGACGGCACGCGCCGCCCCCACTGGCTGATCCGGCCGCTGCGGCCCTCGCGGGAGGCCTACCGCTTGCCCGGAACGCCATCGGCCCCCAGGTGAGCGGGCCGGCCGAGAGCGGGGATATGGAGCTGTTGCGGGCGCTGGGCGCCCTGTGCGAGACGCCGCGCCCCGAGCTGCAACCGATCGCCGACCTGCTGGAGCTGGGGCCGCTCCCTGGGCGCGCCGACCACGGCGAGCTGTTCCTCTTCCAGCTCTATCCCTACGCTTCGGTCTACCTGGGGGCCGAGGGCATGATGGGAGGAGAGGCGGCCGACCGGATCGCCGGCTTCTGGCGCGCTCTGGGGCAGACGCCGCCCGAGGCGCCCGATCACCTGACGTTGATGCTCGGCCTTTACGCGCGCCTCGGCGAGCTCGAGCAGCAGGCCGCCACCGGCCCCGAGCGCGAGCGCTGGCGCCATGCCCGCCGGGCGTACCTTTGGGAGCACCTGCTGAGCTGGCTGCCGGTTTTCCTGATGCAGCTCGACGCCGCGGACGACCCGCGGAATTGCGCACGGCCCAGCGCCGCCGGCGCCGTGGCCGATCCCTTCTACCGGCGCTGGGCGGCGCTGCTCGGGGCCGCGCTGCGCGCCGAAGCGGCGGCGATGTTTCCGCCGGATACCGGCTGGCTGGCGGCGCTGCCTTTGCACCTCCGGGAGGCGCCGGCTGCCGTCGACCCACGCCGCGAAGGCTCACAGGGCTTCCTCGCGTCGCTGCTCAGCCCGGTGCGCAGCGGCATGGTGCTGGTCCGCGGCGACCTGGCGCGCGCGGCCCGCGAGCTGGGCCTGGGCCTGCGCCTCGGCGAGCGCCGCCTGGTGCTGGCGGCGATGCTCGAGCAGGACGCCGGGCCGGCGCTGGGCTGGCTGGCCGAGGAAGCCGCCGCCTGGGCGGCACGACATCGGCCGGAAGCCCATATCGCCGGGCCGATCGCGGCTTTCTGGCAAGACCGCGCCGCGGTCACCGCCAGACTGCTGGGCGAGCTGAAGGAAGGGATATGACGAGGCCGGCGCCGGCTCAGGTCCCGGGCCGGCTGGCGTGGCGCGCCACCACCTGCCAGCGGCCGTCTCGCCTCACCCAGACGTCGGTCAGCAGGAACTCGCCGCTCCAATCGCGGCCGGCGAAGGTCGCGGTCTGCTGGAACTGGGCGTTGATCACCGCCGTGTCGCCGTAGATCCGCACCGTCATCCGCTCGAAGGTGTAGCCGTCGCCGCGCACCAGCTTCAGCGTCGAGTCGATGTACTGACGCTTGTTGGTGATCTCGCCCTTCGAGCTGGAGCTGGTCAAGGTGAAGTCGTCGGCGACGAGGTTCTCCAGCGCGCCCGGATCGGGCAGCTGCCAGGCCCGCGCCCACTCGTTTTCCATCTTCACCAGCTCCTGCTCGAGCAAGGGGCTGGGGAACTGCTCGGTCTGTCTCATGGCAGAAAGTGGGAGCGCTCACCGCCGGTGCGGCGCCGCTCCCGGCAATCGATACTCGATGTGACTAGGGTATAGGGCTCGCGATTCGACTGTCAAACCCGGCCTGCCGACTTCCCATGGTAAAGTTACGCCCCTCCTCGCGGTCCGTTGCCGGCGCTCGCCGTGCCGGGACCCGAGCTTCCCGGACGAGAAAGGAGCGCCTGCGCGAAGCGCGATGCCTGCTACCGCTACGATGACGAGCCGCTGGTCCGCGGCCGATTCGATGGACCTCTACAACATCGACGGCTGGGGCAACCGTTACTTCTCGGTCAACGACCGGGGCCACATCTCGGTGCATCCGGCAGGCGTCGGGGCACCGGCGATCGATCTCAAGGACCTGGTGGACGAGGTGCGCCAGCGAGGCATCGGGCTGCCGCTGCTCATCCGCTTTTCGGAGATCATCCGGGCTCGCGTGGTGGAGCTCAACGAAGCGTTCGGGCGCGCGATCTCGGAGTACGGGTACCGCAACGTCTATCGCGGCGTCTATCCGATCAAGGTGAACCAGGACCGCTATCTGGTGGAACGCCTGGTCACCTATGGCCGTCCCTACCACTTCGGCCTCGAAGCGGGCTCCAAGCCCGAGCTGCTGGCGGTGATGGCGATGCTCGAGGACGAGGAGGCGCTGATCGTCTGCAACGGCTACAAGGACGAGGAGTACGTCGAGACGGCGCTGCTCGCCAGCAAGCTCGGCCGCAACGTCATCCTGGTGGTCGAGAAGCCCTCGGAGCTGGCGCTGATCCGCCAGCTCGGCGAGCGCACCGGCGTGCGGCCGCGGATCGGCATCCGCTCCCGGCTCTCGGCCCGCGGCGCCGGCCACTGGGAGGCCTCGGGCGGCGACCGCTCGAAGTTCGGCCTCTCCGGCCGCGACCTGCTCAACGCCGTCGGCTACCTGCGGGAGCACGGCCTGCTCGACACCTTCGAGCTGCTGCACTTCCACCTCGGCAGCCAGATCTCGTCCATCCGCTCGGTCAAGGACGCCCTGCGCGAGGCGGCGCAGATCTACGTCAACCTGGTCAAGGCCGGCGCCTCGCTGCGCTACCTCGACGTCGGCGGCGGCCTGGGCATCGACTACGACGGCTCGAACACCAACTTCGCCTCGTCGCTCAACTACACGCTGCAGGAGTACGCCAACGACATCGTCTTCGGCGTCATGGAAGTCTGCGATCACGAGCAGGTGCCGCATCCCACCCTGGTCTCGGAATCGGGGCGCGCCACCGTGGCGCATCATGCGGTGCTCATCGTCGAGGCGCTGGGGGTCGCCGAGTTCTCGGTCGGCAAGCTGCCGCGCCAGCTGCCGGTGGACGCCGAGCTGCCGCTCAAGCACCTGTTCGAGACCTGCCGCGAGGTGTCGCGCAAGAACCTCCTCGAGTCCTACCACGACGCCATGTCCTACCGCGACGAGTGCCTGAGCCTGTTCAATCTCGGCCACCTGTCGCTGGACAACCGCGGCCTCGCCGAAGACCTGTTCTGGGCGACCTGCCAGAAGATCCTCAAGATCACCCGCACCCTGCCGCAGGTGCCCGAGGACTTGGAGGGGCTCGAGCGCAGCCTCGCCGACACCTACTTCTGCAACTTTTCGGTCTTTCAATCGCTGCCCGACTCCTGGGCGATCGATCAGCTGTTCCCCATCCTGCCCATCCACCGGCTGCGGGAAGAGCCCTCGAACCGGGCGGTGATCGCCGACATCACCTGCGACTCGGACGGCAAGATCGATCACTTCATCGACCGCCGCGACGTCAAGAGCGTGATCGAGCTGCACCCGCTGCTGCCCGACACGCCGTACTATCTCGGCGCTTTCCTGGTCGGGGCGTATCAGGAGATCCTCGGCGATCTGCACAACCTCTTCGGCGACACCAACACCGTGCACGTCTCGCTCGACGCCGAGGAGGGCTATTCCATCGACGGCGTCGTCACCGGCGACAGCGTGGCCGACGTGCTGCGCTACGTGCGCTACAACCGCGGCGACCTGGTGGCACGGGTGCGCCAGGCCGCCGAGGCGGCGCTGCGCGCCAAGCGCATGACGCTCGAAGAGCCGCGGCTGCTGGTGCGCCGCTACGAGGAAGGGCTGTCGGGCTACACCTATCTCGAACAGGACTGAGGTCAGGAAAGGAAACGCCATGAGCAGCGTCGCCCTCGAGGTCGAGCCCTTGATCGAAAACCTGCGCGCCGCCGTGCTGCTCGGCGAGACGGCGGCGATCGCGGCGCGGATCAAGCAAGTCCTCGAGGAAACCATCCCCGCGGAAGGCCTGCGCCTGCCCGACCGTTTCCGCCGCGCCCGGCCCGACCGTTATTGCCGCCGTCTCCTCTATCGCGACCCGCAGCTGGAGTTCACCGCCCTGGTGATGACCTGGGGCCCGGGACAGCGCACGGCGCTGCACGACCACGCCGGGATCTGGTGCGTGGAAGGAGTGGTGGAGGGCGAGCTCGAGGTGACGCGCTACGAGCTGCTCGCCGAGACCGCCGGCGGGGTCTGCGAGTTCGCGGAGAAAGGCGGCGTGCGGGCGCGGGCCGGATCGGCGGGAGCGCTCATCCCGCCGTTCGAGCACCACGTCCTGGCCAACGTCGATCCCGGCAACATCGCGCTGACCCTGCACGTCTACGGCGGCGAGATGGACCACTGCGGGGTGTTCCAGCCCGAGCCGGGCGGCGGCTACCGCCGGCTGGCCAAGCAGCTGGCTTACGACGACGACTGAGTCGACCTGGCGGGGGCGCGCGCTTCTGGTCGCGCGACCGGGCGCGCGCTACCGCGCGCCGGCGATGGCAGAGAGCGCCGCGAGCGCTGCCGCCGCCGGCCCCGTCGTGGCCTGCGGCGGTTCCGGCGCCGCTGGCAGCGGATCCAGCAGCAACGGGAATCCCAGCAACCCGAAGATGCGCTGCACGTAGTCGCGGGTCTCGGCGAACGGGGGTACGCCGCCGAAGCGGTCCACGGCCCCCTCGCCCGCGTTGTAGGCGGCCAGCACCCGCACCGGATCGTCCCCGAAGCGATCGACCAGCCAGCGGAGATACCGGGTGGCCGCCTCGAGATTCTTCCGCGGGTTGAACAGGTCGCGGCGGCGGGGGAGCCCGAAGCGGCGGGCGGTCGAGGGCAGCACCTGCATCAGGCCGCAGGCGCCCTTGCGCGACCGGGCGCGGGGATTGAAGTCCGACTCCACCTTGGCGATGGCGGCGACCAGCAGCGGATTGAGCGCGTAGCTCCGGGAGATCTGGTAGATCAGCTTGCCGAAAGGCTGGGACGGCACGCCCGCGGCGCCGTCGAAGGCGAGCGCGGGATGGGGCGCGGGGGCCGCCGGCTTGGCAACGGCGGCGGCCGGCGCGGCCGGCGGGGTGACGGCGCCCGGCGCGCCGGCGGTGGGTGCGCCGGTGGCGGGGCCGGACGGGACGGCTTCATGCGGCGCGCCCGAAGCGTATGGCGCCGGGTGCGACGAATCGAGGTTGGTGTTTGCCGGGGCAGGCGGGGTAGGCGGGGTGGCGGCTGCCGGCGCGACGAGCGCGCCGGCGATGGGCGGCGCGGGTTCGGGGTTGGCGGCCGGGACCAGCGTGGCTGGGACCAGCGGCGGTCGCGGAGCGGGAGGCGGTTCGGCAGCGGTCGGCAGGTCGGCGGCCAGACCGCGGAAGGTGCCGGCCGGCAGCCCGGTGGCGCCGGCGATGGCGGCGGTGGTGCCGGCGGGCACCTCGGCCAGCGCCTGGCAGACGCTGGCGTCGTCGACCAGGCCGGCTCGCGGCGAGGCAGGCGCGAGCGGCGCGGCGGCGCAGCCGGAAACCGCCGGCGAGCCGGGACGGGGAGCGGTGCTCGGAGGCTGCGGCAGTCCGGCGGCCTGGACGCCAAGGGTGCCGGTGAGCCCCAGCAGCAGCATGGCGCCGAGGAGCAGCCAGCGGCAGCTCGGACGTCCCGCGATGCGGCCCACCGGGCCGCGGATCCACGGCGAGCGGCGGCAGGCTGGCGATAACGATCGCATGGGACCCCCTTGCACTCTCACGGTCAAAACGCTGGCAGCTCCGAGCTGAGGCGGCATTGATACTAGAGTCGTCACCGGGCTGTCAATCGCGAATTGGGCGTAAGTTCAGGCGGGCCAGGACATAGCACCGGTCAGGGGCGACGTGTTAGCTTGGCGGGGACCGCTGCGGGAGTCCGCCGCCCGCGCCGTTTCCACCATGAGGTCGCCGATGAGATCTCGACGGTACCGATCGCGGCCGCCGCGTCGCCGGCGGCGTCGCCGTCTGACGCGCTCGTCCTGGCCGCTGATCGGCCTGGCCATGGCTGCGGCCGCCGCGGCTGCCGCCATGGGGGTGCTGGCTCGCCGCCGCCGCGATGCCGATGCAGAGGACGACTCCTGGCCGCTGGCGTCGGCGTCGGCGCCGCCGCTGCCGGAGGCCGGCGCCGCCGCTGGCGGCGCGGCGGGTGGCCCGGGCGGCGAGCGCGAGCCGGTCGAGCCGGTCCAGCTGTGGATCGCCGGCCCGGCGGGCAACCTCTACGTGCGCGACGGCGGCGAGGGCGCCGGCCGGGGGCTGCCGGTGCTGTTCGTCCACGGCCTCGGCGGCAACGGTGGCCAGTGGGCGTTGCAGCTCGACGACCTGCGGGGGCGCCGCCGCGCCCTGGCGCTCGACCTCCGCGGTCACGGCGACTCCGACCCGGCCGAGGACGGCGCCTACGACGTGCCGTCGCTGGCCAGGGACGTCGCGGCGGTGGCCGATCATTTCGCGCTGCGGCGCTTCGTGCTGGCGGGGCACAGCCTGGGCGCCGCGGTGGCGATCGCCTATGCGGCCGACCACCCGCAACGGGTCGCCGGCCTGCTGCTGGTGGACGCCAACGGCGACCAGACCCGCATCCCGCGCCGGCAGATCGAGCCGTTCCTCGCGGCGCTGCGCGCCGAACCGCTGGACGAGCTCGCGGCCTACTACCGCCAGCTGGCCGCGGGCGGCGACCGCGAAGCCGCGCGGTGGGTGCTCGAGGACCTCCGGCTCACTCACCCGGATGCGGTCGCGGCGGCCGTCGCCGCGGCGCTCGAGTTCGCGCCGCTGCCTGCACTGGCGCGCTACGGTGGCCCCAGGCTGGCGGTGATCAGCGACGCCAACAACCTGCCCTACAGCCTGCACCAGCTGCTGCCGGAGCTGCCGGTCGAGCTGGTGCGCGGCACCGGCCACTGGTTGATGATGGACCGTCCCGAGGCCTTCAACCGCATCCTCGAAGCCTTCGTGAGCCAGGTGAGCTGAGTCGGACGTAACAATCCTTGCCGCGGATCGTTCCATGATCGAGGACGACGAAGATCCACGGAGGGACACCGACGTGCAAGCCGCAGCTCTCGATACCGCCGCACCCCCACCGGGCATCGGACCGCCGCCCGACCTGGCGGCGATCTTCGCGCAGCACCATGGCGCGGTGCTGCGCGCCGCGCATCGCATCACCGGCAACGCGATGGACGCCGAGGACGTGCTGCAGACGGTGTTCACCCGCCTGCTGCGCCGGCCGGGTGGCGCGGAGCTGGACGGCGGCGGCGTCCGCGGGCTGGACCCCTCGCAGGCGGTCGGCAGCTACCTGCACCGGGCGGCGGTGAACGCCGCCCTCGACCTGCTGCGCTCGCGCCGCCGGTCGCGGCTGGTGGCGCTCGGCGACGCGCCGGGCGGCGAGGGCGGCGAGGGCGGTCTGCAGGAGCCGATCGACGACCGTACGCCGTCACCCGAGCGCCGCACCAGCAGTCGCGAGCTCGGCCGGCGCCTGCGCGCCGCGATGTCGCGGTTGTCGCCGCGCCAGGCCGAGATCTTCGCCCTGCGCTATCTCGAAGGGCTGGGGAATCTGGAGATCGCGCGGCGGCTGGGCAGCTCGCAGACCGCGATCGCCGTCATTTTGCATCGCGCGCGGCACCGCCTCCAGCAGGAGCTCCGGTCGGCGCAAGGAGGCAGGTCATGAGCCGCAACGGCACCGACATCCACGACCATCGGGACGACCTGGAGCGGGCGGTCGCGGAGGTGCTTGCCGAACCGCTGGACGACAGCTGGGTCGAGGAGGCCGCGGCGCGGGTGTGGAAGAACCTCGCCGGCGCCGGCGCCCTTGGCTTCGCCCCAGGAGACACCGGCGCTGCTGACGACGCCGGCGCCCAGGGCGTCCGGCTCCAGGGCTGCCGGGAGCAGGGGCAGCAGATCCCGGCCTTCCTGCGCGGCGAGCTGGCACCGGCCCGCGCCATGCTGTTCGAGGACCATCTGCGCGACTGCCTGCCATGCCGGCGGGTGGTGCATCTGGCTCGGCAGGAGCGCGCCGGCCGCGCCGCCTCGGCGCTGCACGAGGTGGTCGAAGGCGCGACGGGTGGGCGCGGGCGCCTCGCCTCCCGGCGCGCGGCCGCCAGCTGGAGCGGCTGGAGCGGACGGCCCGCCGAATCCTCCCGGCGCCCCCGGCGATCGCGCCGGCTGCTGCTGGCGACGGCGGCGGCGGTGCTGCTGGTGGGCACCGGTCTGGGGCTGGCGCTATTCCGGACGCTCGGCTCGGGAGCGGCGGGGGCGCCGGGCGTGCGAATGGCCCGGGTCGAAGCCGTGGACGGCGGCCTCTACCGCGTCGCCGGACCGAGCAGCCTGCCGGTGGCGACCGGCGACGCCGTGCACGAGGGCGAGCGGGTGCGCACCGCCAAGGGCTCGCGCGCCGTGCTGCGGATGAACGACGGCTCCCGGATCGAGATGGCCGAGCGCGCCGGGCTGGCGCTGGCCGCCGGCCGCGGCGGCAATACCATCGACCTCGAGCGCGGCTTGATCATCGTGCAGGCGGCCCGCCAGCGCCCCCACCACCTCTATGTCGCGACGGCCGACTGCCTGGTCTCGGTGACCGGCACCATCTTCGCCGTCAATCACGGCACCAGGGGCTCGCGAGTCTCGGTGATCGAGGGCGAGGTGCACGTCGGCCCGCAGGACCTCGTCCTGCATGCCGGCGGTCAGGCCACGACGCGCGCCAACGTCGAGGCGGTGCCGGTGCGCGAGGAGGTGGCATGGAGCCGCGACGCGGCCCGTTACGACGCCCTGCTCGCCGAGCTGAGCGCGGCGGGCAGCGCCATCGACGCCCAGGTCGTCCGGCCGGCGCCGCGCAGCTCGAGCCGTCTGCTGGACCTGGTGCCGGCCGGCTCCCTGGTCTACGTGGCGCTGCCCAACCTCTCCGCCAGCCTGTCGCAGACCCAGCAGCTGCTCGAGCAGCGGCTCGCCGGCAGCCCGGTGCTGCAGGGGTGGTGGAGCCAGACGCTGGGCTCGCCGGCCAACCAGCAGCTCTTCCACGAGCTGGTCCAGGAGGTTGCCGACCTCGGCCGTTACCTCGGCGACGAGGTGGTGGTCGCCGCCGGCGCCGCGCCTGCCGCCGGGACCCCGGCGACCCCGGCGACCCCGGCGAATACCGCCGGCTCCGGCCCGCCGGTGCTGCTGGCGGAGGTGACGCAGGAGGCGCAGCTGCGCGCCACCCTGCAGCAGGAGGTCGCGACGGTCAATCGGCGGGCGGGCAAGACGGTGCTGGTGCTGCTCGACCAGCTGCCCCAGCCCGCCCCCGCGCCGGCGGCGGGGAGCGCCCCGAGCACGGTGCAGGTCTGGGTGGGACAGGGAGTGCTGGTGGCCTCGCCGAGCGCCTCGCAGATCGCCGCCGTCGCCGCCAACCTGCAACCCGGAGCGGTCAACGGCTTCGTCGCCTCGAGCTTCCATGCGCGGCTGGCGCAGGCCTATGCCGACGGCGCCGGCTCGCTCTTCGGCGCCGACCTCAAGCAGCTGATGGCCGGCTTGGCCAAGCGCCATGCCGCGGCGCCGGCGTCTCCGGCATCTCCGGCATCGTCCGGGCTCACCGACGCGATGGGGTTGTTCGATCTCGAGCACTTCGTCCTCGAGCGCCATGATGAGGCCGCCGGGGCCGCCGCCAGCACCGAGACCCGCGCCGCGGTGACCTTCAGCCAGCCGCGCCGGGGCGTCGCGTCCTGGCTGGCGGCGCCGGCGCCGATGGGCAGCCTGGCCTTCTTTTCGGGCGACGCCAGCCTGGTCGCCGCCTTCGTCGTCAAGAGCCCGGTGGAGCTGCTCGACGAGCTGCTGAGCCTGTCGCCGGACCTCGCCGCCACGCTCGCCAAGGCGGAAGCGGAGCACGGCTTCGACCTGCGCGCCGACCTGGCGGCGCCGCTGGGCGGCGAGATCGCCCTGGGCCTCGACGGACCGCTGCTGCCGAGCCCGGCGTGGCAGCTGGTGGCCGAGGTCTACGATCCGGTCCGCCTGCAGCAGACCTTCGCTCGGGCGGTGCAGCAGGCCAATGCCGGACGGGTGGCGGCGGGCAAGCCCGGCGTGCAGTTGCAACAGCAGGAGGACGGCGGCCGCACCTATTACTCGATCACTTCCAGCCAGCCGCCGGTCGAGCTGCACTACCTGTTCGTCGACGGCTACCTGGTGGCGGCGCCCACCCGGGCCCAGCTCGACCGCGCCCTGTCGGAGCGGGCGGCGGGCACCACCCTCGCCGCCTCCGCCAGGCTGCGCGGCCTGCTCGGGCGCGACGGTCAGGTGAACGTCTCGGCGCTGTTCTACCAGAACCTGGCGCCGCTGGCCGACCTGGCGTCGGGTGTCGCTCCCGGTGGCAGCCAGGGCTTCTTCAGCAACCCGCTGCTCGGCGGCGGCCACGGGCCCGCGCTGCTCTACGCCTACGCCGAGGCCGATCGCATCGTGTTCGCCGGGCACACCGAGGCCGGCCCGGCGGGACTCAATCTCGGAACGCTGACCGGCTTCGGCGCTATCCTGGGCGGCATGGAGCGTGCGCACGACGCGGCCAAGCTGGGGACGCCCACGGCCCTCGCGGCGCCCAACCCGGCGCGAGGGACGAAGACGGCGCGGGCGTCCCGGGCGGCGCGGAGGAGCGGCAGCGGGTTCTAGGCTGCCGCCCACCTTCCGTGCACGATTCGGCGCCGGCGGTCCCACCGCCTGATCCGGCCCAGGGCCCACCGGCTCTGCAGGCGGCCCCGCCGCCGTCGCCGTTGCCGTCGCCGTCGCCGCTGCCGTCGCTCCCTCCGCTCCCTCCAATCGTCGAGCTCGACGGGCTCACCGTCTCGCTGGGCGGCCGCGCCGTGCTGCGCGACCTGCGGGCAGCGCTCGGCGGCCGCTGTATCGGCCTGCTGGGGCCGAACGGCGCCGGCAAGACGACCCTGCTGCACACCCTGCTCGGCTTCTTCCCGCCCTCCGCCGGCACCGCCCGCGTCTTCGGCCGCGACATCCGCACCGACACCGCCGCCATCCGCGCCCAGATGGGGTACATGCCGGAGAGCGACTCGTTCATCGCCGGCATGAGCGGCATCCGCTTCGTGCGCCTGATGGCCGAGCTCTCGGGCCTGCCGGCGGCGGCGGCGCTGGAACGCGCCCACGAGGCGATGTTCTACGTCGGCCTGGGCGAGGCGCGCTACCGGCCGGTGGAAAGCTACTCCCTGGGCATGAAGCAGCTGGCCAAGCTCGCCCAGGCGCTTGCCCACGGTCCGCGCCTGCTGTTCCTCGACGAGCCCACCAACGGCCTCGATCCGCCGGCGCGCCGCCGCATGCTCGAGCTCATCCGCAACGTCCGCGACGGCGGCGAGGCGCGAGTGATCCTCTCCTCGCATCTGCTGCGCGACGTCGAAGAGTGCTGCGACGAGGTGCTGGTGCTGAAGGCCGGGCGGGTGGCGGTCTATGCCAACCTCGAGGCGGAGCGGCGCGCCAACCGCCGCCTGCTCGAGCTCGAGGTGCGCGCGGCGGACGGCGCCCCGGCGGCCGCGGCCTTCGCCGAGCTGGCGGCGACCGCCGGCTGCGACGCCGCCCTGGGCACCCGCCAGCGCCTCAAGCTGGTGCTGCCGGACGGCGTCGACGCGCGCGACATGTTCCGGCTGGCCGCCGGCGCCGCGCTGCAGATCCGCCGCCTCGACTACAAGCGCGATTCGCTCGAGGACATCTTCCTGAAGGCCATGGAAGGGGACGCCGATGGCGGTGTTTGAGCGCACCTACCGGCGCTTCGACGGCGCGCTGAGCACTCGCCGCCGGCGGTTCCTGGTGGTGCCCCGCTACGCCCTGACGGCGGTGATGCAGAGCCGCGCTTTCGTGATGTTCTACCTGCTCTGCTTCCTGCCGCCGTTCGTCGGCTTGGTCCTGATCTACCTCCGCCACAACGTGGCGGCGCTGCAGCTGCTGAACCTGCCGCTGGACCGCCTGCGCAACACCCTCCCGATCGGCGCCGGCTTCTTCGAGCGCGGCCTCGAGATCCAGGGTTTCCTCGCCTTCCTGGTGGCGGTGGTGGTGGCGCCGGCGCTGATCGCCCCCGACCTGCGCAACAACGGCCTGGCGCTCTACCTGTCGCGCCCGTTCTCGCGCGCCGAGTACCTGCTGGGCAAGCTCTCGGTGCTGGCGCTGCTGCTGTCGGCGATCACCTGGGTCCCCGGCGCGCTGCTGTTCCTGCTGCAGGGCTACCTCGAAGGCGCCGGCTGGCTGGTCGAGCAGGGACGGGTGCTCGGAGCCCTGTTCGCCGGCAGCTGGGCGCTGATCCTCTCGCTCTCGCTGCTGGCGCTGGCGGTGTCGGCCTGGGTGAAGTGGAAGCCGGTGGCGAGGATCGTCCTGCTCATCCTCTACTTCGTCACCAGCGGCCTGGGCCGCCTGATGGAGATGGCGCTCGGCACCTGGTGGAGCGAGCTGCTCAGCCTGCGGCTGGTGATCGAGACGGCTTGGACCGGCCTGTTCGGCCTGGCGCCGCGGACGGCAATGCCGGCCTGGGCCGCCTGGGTGGCGCTGGTGGCCGGCTCGCTGGCCTGCCTGGGGCTGCTGGCGCGGCGGGTCAGGGCTTACGAGGTGGTGCGGTGATGCCCGAGACCGGCGCGGCCGCCGCGGCGAGCGGCATGGCCGCCAGGAAAAGCAGCTCGGGCACCGCGGCTGGCGGTGCCGGCGACCGCATCGTCTTCGACGACGTCTCCAAGTTCTACGGCGAGGTCCTCGGGGTCAACCGGGTGCAGCTGTCGATACCGCCCGGCATCACCGGCCTGGTGGGGCCCAACGGCTCCGGCAAGACGACCCTGATGAACCTGATGGTCGGCCTGCTGCGCCCGAGCGGCGGCACGGTGCGGGTGCTGGGCATGTCCGCCGACCAGCCGGAACAGCTGTTCCGCCGGGTCGGCTACGCCACCCAGTACGACGCCTTCCCGCCCGGCCTCACCGGCTACCAGCTCATCGAGTCGCTGCTGCGGGTGCATGGCTGCGACCCGCGGCAGGCCGCGGCGCTGGCCTGGCAGGCGCTCGAGCGCGTCGGCATGGTCGAGGCCGCCGGCCGCAAGGTGGCCGCCTACAGCAAGGGGATGCGCCAGCGGGTCAAGCTGGCGCAGGCGATCGCCCACCAGCCCACGGTGCTGGTGCTCGACGAGCCGCTCAACGGCCTGGATCCGATGGCGCGGGCGGAGCTCATCGCCCTGCTGCGCGAGCTCGCCGCCGCCGGCCTCTTCGTCGTCGTCTCGAGCCACATCCTGCACGAGGTCGACCTCATCTCCGATCAGGTGGTGATGCTCAACGGCGGCTACGTGGTGGCGGAGGGCGACATCGTCGGCGTGCGCGACGAGATGGAGGAACAGCATCCGGCGCAGGTGCTGATCCGCTGCGACCGGCCGGAGCTGCTGGCGGCGAAGGCCTTCGAGCAGGACCACGTGGTCGAGGCCCGCATGCTGGCGGACCGCAGCGGCGTGCTGCTGCGCACCCGCGACGCCGGCCGCTTCTATCCGATGCTCAACCGGGTGGTGGTGGAGCAGGGGCTGCGCGTCGAATCGGTGGCCCCCGCCGACGCCGATGTCGAGGCGGTCTACCAGTACCTGATCGACGGCCCGCCGGGCAACGGTGGCAGGCCGTGAGCGGGCCGCCTCTGACTGCCGGCGCCGCGGTGCGGCTCCCACCGGAGCCGGCGCCGCCTGGCGCGCCCTCCGCCTCCGGGACCGATGTCTCCGGCGTTACCGGCGCTGCCGGTGCTGCCGGCGTTCGCGGCGCGGGAGCGCCGTGGGCGCTCTGGCGCCGCCAGCTCGCCGCGGTGGTGCGGCTCGAGCTGCGCAAGAGCTTCGCCGGACGGCGCGCCTTTGGCCTCTACCTGCTGGCCCTGGCGCCGATCGTGGTCCTGGCCCTGCGGGCCCTGGTGCCGAGGGCCATCTCCGATCCGGGCAACCTGGGCGACGCCACCCGCCTGCTGGCCGACGTCTATCAGGCCTTCATCCTGAGGGTGGTCATCTTCCTCGGTAGCGTCGCCATCTTCGGCAGCCTGATCCGCCGCGAGATCCTCGACCGCAGCCTGCACTTCTATTTCCTCACCCCGATGCGCCGCGAGCTGCTGGTGCTCGCCAAGTATCTGACCGGCCTGCTGGTGGCGCTGACCCTCTTCGGCGTTTCGACCCTGGGCAGCTTCCTGCTCGCCTACCTGCCCTACGACGGCCGCCTGCGCAACGCCTTCCTGCTGCACGGCCCGGGCCTCGCGCACCTCGGCGCCTATCTGCTGGTGACCGCCCTTGCCTGCGCCGGCTACGGCGCCGCGTTCCTGGCCCTGGGCTTCTTCTTCCGCAGCCCGGCCATCCCGGCCCTGGCGCTGTTCGGCTGGGAAGCCATCCACTTCCTGCTGCCGCCGCTGCTCAAGCAGCTGTCGGTGATCCACTGGTTGCAGGCCCTCTGCCCGGTGCCCATCGCCGAGGGCCCGTTCGCCCTGCTCTCCGACGCGCCGTCCCGCTGGGTCTCGATCTGCGGCCTCCTCGCCCTGACCGCCGCGCTCGTCGCCGTCTCGGCCTGGCGCATCCGCCGCCTGGAGGTGGTCTACCTCGACGACTGAACCGCGGGCGGTGTGCGATACTCGCCCCCTGGGATGAACGCTGGCCGGCCGATCCTGTTCAACATCAGCGGACCCTATGCCGTCGGCAAGGACACCCTCATCGACGCCATCCTCGCGGCGCACGACGGCCGCGTCCATCGGGTGAGCACGATCACCACGCGCCCGGCGTCGCGCACCGCCGATCCGTCCTACGAAAGCGTCTCGGCCGACGAGTTCCGCGCGCGGACGTCGCACGGCCGCTGGCTGATCAACGACCAGCTGTCGGGCGCCGTCGCCTACGGCACCAGCGTCGACGAGATCGAGGCGATGGCGAGCGCCGGCCGCGTCTCGGTGCACAGCATCTATGCCGGGCCGCCGGGGGCGGGCAGCCTGCGGCAGGTGTTCGGGCGCCGGGTCTTCTCCCTGGGGTTGCTCGCCGCCGACGGCGGCGTGGAGGCGCAGCTGGCGGTCCTCCGCGGCCGCCTGCTCGAGCGTGGCCGCGAGGATCCGGCGACGATCGAAGCCAAGCTCCGGCACCAGATCGAACCGTTGACCTACGTGCTGGAAAACCCGGTGGTCGCGACCGCCGACGGTCCGCTGCCGGTGTTCGATCGGGTGCTGGTCAACGCGTCGCTGCCGGCGGCGATCGCCTGCGTGCTGGCGATCTTCGACCAGGCCTGCGGCTTGCCGGCGGGCTGAAACGAGGCCGAGCCTTGAGCATCGCCCTGGATCCCGCCCCGACCGCGACGCCGTCGCCTGCCGACGGGCTGCTGCCGTCGCAGGGCATCGAAGAGCTGATCCGGCAGGGGCACATCCATGCCTCGTCGCCGATCGGCGAGGAGCAGGTCCAGCCGGCCAGTCTCGACCTGCGGGTCGGCCCGGTGGGCTACCGGGTGCGCGCCAGCTTCCTGCCCAACAAGGGCTCGACGGTGGCGGCGAAGCTGGCGGAGATGGAGGCCAACCAGGAGGCCTTCCGGCTGGACCTGACGCGGCCGGCGATCCTGGAGCGCGAGCACGTCTACCTGATCCAGGTCATGGAGGGTCTGCGCCTGCCGGCAGGCGTCTCCGGCAAGGCCAGCCCGAAGAGCACCACCGGCAGGCTGGACGTCTTCACCCGTCTGATCGCCGACTATGCGGACGCCTTCGAGCTGGTGCCGGCCGGCTATTGCGGACCGCTCTACGTCGAGATCATCCCGCGCACCTTCGGCATCATCGTCCGCGCCGGCCAGAAGCTGAATCAGCTGCGGCTCTCCCGCGGCCTGCCCGAGGAATCGGACCGCGACCTCGCCGCCCTCAACGCCAGGGAGACCCTGGTCTTCTCGCGCGACGGTTGCGCCGCGGTGCCGAGCATCGCCAAGGGCCTGCTGGTCTCGGTCGACCTCGACGGCAGCAGCGATCGCATCGTCGGCTTCCGGGCGAAGATGGACCCCTGCGTGCTGGACCTCGACAAGCGCAACCACTATCCCGCCCTGGACCACTGGGACCCGATCGTCCGCACGCCGCGGCGCCAGCTGCTGCTGGTGCCGGATTTCTTCTACATCCTGGCCTCCCGCGAGAAGATCCGCATCCCGCTGACCCACGCCGCGGAGATGGTGCCCTACGACCCCAACTTCGGCGAGTTCCGCATCCACTACGCGGGCTTCTTCGATCCGGGCTTCGGCTACGGCGACGGCGACATCCGGGGCGCGCGGGCGGTGCTCGAGGTGCGCTCCTACGGCGTCCCCTGCCTGCTCGAGGACGGCCAGGTGATGGGCCGCGTCGTCTTCGAGCGCCTCGCCGCCGTGCCGAGCAAGATCTACGGCCCCGGCATCGGCTCCTCCTACCAGGAGCAGGGAGTCTCCCTGGCCCGCCAGTTCGCCGCCCCGGTCGACTCGCCGGGCTTCGTCCGCTAGCGGGCCGCCATCAGCCGGCTTGCTGCGCTGGTCAGGTCCCTCCCGCACAGAGGTTGAAGTGGCTCAGGAAGCTGGTGATCGCTTTCGGGTCGGCGGGGGTGCCCGACTTGTCGAGCGCGGCGGTGGGCTGGCCGGGGTCGGGGTCGGGTCCGAACCAGATGCCGACCCGGAGGCGGCGGTCCGGGCACTCGACCATCAGGATGCCGGTGATCCCCCGGTGCCGCCGGCCGCTCATCTGCATCTCGCCGCGCGACGCCCGGTAGACGACGTGGGCGCCGCCGGCGTCGACCTCGCCGTCGCCCAGCGGCTCGTGGCTCTCGACGCGGAAGCCGGAGCCCTGCTCCCACGGCGCCGCCTTGCCGTCGGTGCCGTAGAGCAGCCGGCGCCTGGCGTCGGCGTCGGTCGGGATCTTGGCCCAGTGCATCTTGACGAACATGAAGCCGTGGTCCTCGATGTCGACCTGCGTCTGGCCGGGCGCGGGCTGGTGGTCGGCCAGGAACGCCATGTCGAGCACGTAGGGGATCGAGATGGCCCCCGCCGGGTAGTAGCCGGCCGGCAGCTCCTGATAGGAGAGCAGCTCGCGGGTGCGCTGCTCGCGCACCTTGGGATCCGCGAGGCCCTGCTCGATCTTGTGGCCCGTGTCGGCGACCTTCTTGAAGACGAAGACGACGACGACGGCGCAGAGCACCAGCAGGACGGCGCAACCACAGCCGACGTAGACCCAGGGCGAGGTCTTGCGCTGGCTGGGAACCGGGGTGGCGGCAGCGTTGGGGTCCATGTCACATCCTTTCAGGCGTCGGGATGCCGAGCAGCTCGGAGAGGTTCTCGAGGCCGCGGCAGAAGATCTGGACCGCGGCGAGGCGGGCGGCGCGCAGCGCGGGATCGCTCTCCTGCAGGATTGGATGGTGATGATAGAAGCTGTGGAAGCGCTGGGCGATCTCGAGCGCCTGGCGGGCGACCAGCGACAGCTCGAGCGTCGTCACCGCTCGCTCCACCAGCTCGCCGATCTGCGCCACCTGCAGGATCAGGTCCCAGAGGTCTTCGGCGAAATGGCCGGCCGGGAGCTCCCGGACGTTGCCGGCGGCGACCTCGTCCGGCAGCCCGGCTTCGCGCAGGCGGCGCCGGATGTTGCGGGCACGCACCAGGGAGTATTGCAGGTAGGGTCCCGACTCGCCTTCGAAGCTGAGCGCCTCCTCGAAATCGAAGGCGATCACCCGGTTGGTGGTGGCCTTGACCATGAAGAAGCGCAGCGCGGCGACCGCGATCTCGCGCGCCAGGGCGTCGAGCTCCCCGCCCGCCAGGTCCGGGTAGCGCTTGAGGATTTTCTCGCGGCTCTTGGCCTCGAGCTGATCCATCAGGTCGTCGGCCTTGACGCCGATGCCCTTGCGCCCTGACATCTCCAGCGCCTTGTCGCTCTCCGCCTCTCCCTCCTCGGCCGCGGTGTAGCCGAGCTGGCGCGCCGTGGCCGGCGACAGCGCGACCATCTCGTAGGCGAAGTGCACCGAGCGCTCGGCCTCGCCGGCGTGGCCGAGCGCCTGCAGGCCGGCGCGCACGATCTTCTGCAGGTAGCTCTGGCGCGTGTCGATGACGTTGATGACCTGCTCGGCGCCGCCGAACGGCGGATGCACCCCCTCGCCCTCCGGACAGGTCTCCCAGACCTCCTCCTCCTGCCACCAGCGATACCCGAAGTCCTGTCCCAGGAGGCCGAACTTCCAGAGCTGGTAGGCGATGTCCTTGCCGACGTAGGTCACCGTGCCGTCCGAGCGCACGATCACCTTGTCGGGGTCCTCCATGCCCGCGAACTCCTCGCTGTGCTGCAGCGGCATCACCCAGCAGCCGGCGTTCTTGCCCGCCGTCTCGAGGCTCACCGCGCCGCTGTCCTTGAGCCGCTGGAACGCCCGGTCGAAGAAATGCAGGGCCAGGATGTCGCTCTCGCGGGTGAGCAGGTCGTAGGCGATGCCGAGCCGGGCCATGGTGGCGAGGTGGCGATGGACGACGCGGCGCGCCACCAGCCGGCCCATCTCGGCGCGCTCGCCGCGCCCGGTTTCCAGCTCGTGGAGGGTGTCGCGGACCAGCTGGCGGCGCTCGCGCGAGGAGGCGTCACCGGCCGCGTCGTACCAGCGCCGCACCTCGGCGTAGAGGTCCCAGCAGAGGTAGTCGAAGGGCTCCGGCAGCGCCGCCACTTCCGCCGGGCGCAGCCGCCGCAGGTCGTGGAAGCCGACCACCACGTCGGCCAGCTGAACGCCGGTGTCGTCGATGTAGTTCTGCACCTCGACGGCGTGGCCCAGGCTCCTGAGGCAGCCGGCCAGGACGTCGCCGAGCACCGCGTTGCGCAGGTGGCCGATGTGCGCCGCCTTGTTGGGATTGATGTTGGTGTGCTCGACGATCACCTTGCCCGGGCGCCCGGTGGCGCCGCCGGCGCCGCCGGACGTCGGCGGAGCGTCGGGCGGCGCGAGCAGGGCGGCGGCGACGGCGGGGCGGTCGAGGAACAGGTTCAGGTAGCCGGCGCCCAGCACCTTGACCTCGCGCACCAGGCGGGGGGGCCGGAAGGCGGCCGCGAGCTCTTCGGCGATGGCGCGCGGCGGGCGCTTCAGGGTCCGGGCCAGCTGCATCGGGGCAGGCGTCGCCAGGTCGCCCAGCTCGCGGCGCGGCGGCACCTCGATCACCGGCCGAAGGGCGACCCCGAAGCGCTCCTGGATGGCCCGCGCCAGCTCGCGCGCCAGCTCGTCCCTGAGCTCCGTCCACATGTTGGCGAGCAGTCTACACTATGGCATCAGGAGGCCCGGCGATGGCGGCGGCGCTCCGTCGTGAGGCGTTTGAGGGGTAAGGCTTGCTAAAATTGGATCCCGGGGGGCCCTGGACTTGATGACCGACGACAACAAGCTGATGGTGAGCCTCGACCGCACGCAGCTCGAGCTGGTCGAAGGGGACATCACCGGCATCGAGGTGGACGCCATCGTCAACCCCGCCAACGAGCGGCTGCAGCTCGGGTCGGGAGTCGCCGGGGCGATCCGCGAGCGGGGTGGGCCCTCGATCCAGGAGGAGTGCAACCGGATCGGCGGCACGCCGGTCGGCACCGCCGTGATGACCGCCGCCGGCAACCTGTCCGCCCGCCAGGTGATCCACGCCGTCGGTCCCCGCATGGGCGAGGGCGACGAGGACAAGAAGCTCGCCTCCGCGGTGCGCGCGGCCCTGGCCCTGGCCGACCGCCGCGGCATGCGGTCGATCGCGCTGCCGGCGATCTCCACCGGCGTCTTCGGCTTCCCGATGGATCGCGCCGCCCGCATCATGCTCACCGAGATCCACCGCTACCTGCAGGGCGGCACCAAGCTCGAGCGGGTGGTGGTCTGCCTGCGCGGCGAGGACGCGTTCAACGTCTTCCGCCGCGAGCTCCGCCGCGGATTCCGTTGAGTGCAAGGGAGTCCTCCCGCGGCTCCCCTCGTGCCTAGCGCAGCCCGCAGTGAGATTTGCTAAAATGGAGAGTATGCGCGCGGTCTGGCCACAGGCTTCGGTCGGCGAGTTCATTGAGTTTCTCGGCCCGGGACTTCTTGGCCGAAAGGGCTGCCCGCCGTGGCCCCCTGATGCGTTCGCCGTCTGTGCCGCGCTGCTGCGGCGTACCGGAGGGTATGTGCGAATGCTGGACCCCCATGGCGGGAGGATTCTCGGCGACAGGTGGCCCGAGAAGGCAAGCAAGGTGGGGCAGAGATGGCGCCACAGGCTTGAAAGAAGTTTGAAAGCCCAACCACAACTGCTAGGACGGGCCCAAGCGCCCGCCGTTGGGGCCTGGCCCGACCTGCAACTCCCGCGCGAGGTACAAAGCTGGTGGTCGGAGGTGGAGTCCCGCGCTCGGGAGAGAATGAGCGACCTGCCTGGCGACGAGGATCACAAGCTCTGCCGGGCACTGCTCCAGCTCTGCCTCGTGGCCGATGAGGCTTCGGCAGGGATTGGGATCGGGCAGCCGCGTGGCAGTTGGTTTCTCTTGCTGGCCGCGATCCGGCTTACCACCAATCAATACCGGAGCCTGGGCTGGGCCGTTGCCCCCGAGAAGGCTGTGGTTCTTCCGAAACAGCACACGCCGCAGGTCGGCCTTACCCTGCGCTCGCTTAGCCACAATCTCGCGCTATGTCCGGCCGGCGAGGTGACGCCAAGATGGAGAATGCCGCTCTCTCTACACGATGGCGAGAGGCTCGACTTGATGAACCTTCTCCTTCTTCCATGGCCTCTCGACCTGTCCGTCAAGGAATTCGAGATCGTGCCCGACACGGGCGACTTGTTGCCGCTTGCCGATCCCTACCGCTATTTCAGATTCAGGCGGCAGGCCGGAGCGCCCCGGTTCAGGGCCTTCCTCGAAGCGGCACTGGAGCAGGCCAAGCGGTTCGTCGTGCGCGTCCATGCCATCGTGCTTCCCGAGTTGGCGCTGACCTTTCAGGAGTACGTCGAAGCTGAGCAAGTTGCCCTGCAAGAGCGTGCTCTCCTGATCGCCGGCATCGGCTGCCGAGCAGGCGACGGCGGCCCATTCAGAGCGGACGCCAACGCCTGCGCCGTGCAGCCCGCCGGTCTGACGTCCGCTGGCTTCAAGATGAGCGATGAGTTGGTGAAGGAGCAACGGATCCTACAACGCAAACACCATCGGTGGTGTCTCGATGGCAAGCAGATTCTTCAATATGGGCTGGGTGGAATGATGCCGGCGTCAAAGGGGTGCTGGGAGCTGATCGAGGTTCTGCGCCGCGAGCTCTACTTCTTCACCATTACGGAATGGCTGACTGTCAGTGTACTGATATGCGAGGATTTGGCTCGCCAGGAGCCGGCGGCGGAGATCCTGCGGGCTGTAGGCCCCAACCTGGTAGTAGCTCTCCTCATGGACGGACCGCAGCTGCGCAACCGCTGGCCGTCCCATTACGCCGGAGTGCTCGCCGACGACCCTGGAAGCTCGGTGTTGACCTTGACGAGTCTCGGGATGTCGCGCATGAGCCGACCGCGTGGAGGCGAGACTGACCGCTCGCGCACGATTGCCCTGTGGCGCGATGCGCGCTCGGGAGATCACGAGCTTCTACTGCCGCCCGGCGACGACGCCTGTGTCCTGAGTCTCGTTTGCGAATCGCAAAAGGAGTTCACGGCCGACGGCCGGAGCGATCATGGGCACACCCATTACCCGGTATTCGGCGGGTTCCAATCCTTTGAAGTATGAGTGGATCAGCAAGGAGCGGGTGTGGCGATAGGTTCTGCCTCAGCCTAGAAAGCGGTGTGCCGCAGCGCGGCACTCCGGCATTTGCATTGCCGCGCCTCACCCTCTATGATTTCGATGAGACCAGGATGCCTGGTGGCATTCGCGCCTCCGACCCGGAGTTCTCGACATGGCAACCTCAGACGACCTTTCGACCTTAATGGTTCTGGCTGGTGTCCTGGCGCAGCCTGGCGCAGCGCAGCACGCGGTTCACATCGTCGCGGACACCCTTAGTTCGGATTGGGCCAAGCAGTTGGGCGAAACGATGATCAAGGAGGCAAGCGCCACCACTCCCGCCGAGGTCTTGTCGGCGCACTCCTCTAGCGCCGAGCCATCTACGGAGGCTTCTGCGGCTCGGGCCGACGACCTGAAGGTGGTGCGGCAACTGGCCGGTCTGGGCGCTGCATGAATTAGAGACGGACATCCGGGCGACTCGCTCGATCTTGTCTACGCGCCGTACTTGGCCAGACGGCAGGCGTTGGCGAGCAGCAGGCCCATCAACTGATGGGAGAGGAGCGTCCCCAGCTCGCCGCGCGCCGCGGCCCGTTCGCTGAACTCCTGGCTGCCGTCGATCGAGCAGCGCTCCGAATGCAGCAGCAACGGCACCGGGTGCCAGCCGTGGCTCTTGAGCGGCACCGGGGTGGAGTGGTCGCCGGTGACGGCGAGCACGTCCGGACGCAGCGCGAGCAGGGCGGGCAGGATGGCGTCGACCTCCTCGATCGCCTGCACCTTGGCGGCGAAGGCGCCGTCCTCGCCGGCGGCGTCGGTCTGCTTGGCGTGCAGGAAGAAGTAGTCGAACCGTTGCCAGTTGGCGCTCACCGCCGCGATCAGCTCTGCCGGACGCTTGCCGGTCGGCACCACCTCCATGCCGCACGCCGCCGCGGCGCCGCGGTAGAGCGGGTAGCCGGCGAAGGCGCCGCAGCGCAGGTGATAGAGATCGCTCATCCGCGGCAGGTGCGGCAGCTGCGAGAAGCCGCGCAGCAGCACCCGGTTGGCGCGCGGCTCGGCGGCCAGCGCCGTCTCGATCACCGCCGTCACCCGGCGGACCACCGCCACCGTGCGCTCGGCGTTCTGGAGGTGTTGGTCGTGCGGGTCGCGCTGGTCGTGCGGGTCGCGCGCCGCCACCAGCAGCGGCGGCACCCCCAGGCGCTGGGGATCGGTGTCGTCGAGCGCGGCGGAGAGCCCGTCGCCGTGCAGCAGCAGCACGAAGCGATGTCCCTCGCCCGCCTCGACGGTGACCTCGACGCCGTCCAGCGGCTGCGCTGGCGCCAGCGCCGCGCGGATCGCCGCGCACAGCCGCCGCGATTCCTCGGTCGGGATGCGTCCGGCGCGGCGGTCGGTCAGGTTGCCGGCGGCGTCGGCGGTGGCGAAGTTGCCGCGCGCCGCCACGTCTCCCGGCCCCACCGGCAGGCCTTCGCCCAGCGCCTCCAGCACGCCGCGGCCGACGTCGGCCGCCGGCTGGGTGGGGTCGTGACCGAACAGAGCCAGATGGCCGGGGCCGCTGCCGGGGGTCACGCCCGGCGCCACCGGCACCAGCCGGCCGAGCGTCGAGCGGCGAGCCAGGGCGTCGAGGTGAGGGAGCGAGGCGTGCTCGAGCGGCGTCAGCGGCTGCGTCGCGGTGCGGATGTCGCCCAGGCCGTCGAGCACCAGCAGCACGATCTTGCCCTCGCCGTCGGCGAGCGGCTGTGCCAGGCGGGAGATCAGCTCGAGGTGGGTCACCGGTCAGGCTACGAAATACGCGCTGGCGCGGATCTGCAGCCGCGCGCGCGGCTCGAAGCCGCTGCCCACCAGCGCGAAGGCGGTCGACGAGCCGAGGATCGGCAGCACGATCCAGCCGTCGAAGCTCTCGCCGCCGGCGTAGGGCGGCACCACCGGCTCGATCTCGGCGATCTTGGTCCAGTGGTCCTCCTCGGGATCGAAGGAGGCGCGCAGCTCGACGTAGGCGCGATCGAGGTCGATGGTGCGCTGGCCGGAGGGATGCCAGATCGAGAACACGAAGCGCACCTCGTCATAGGTGCCGGTCGAAAGGAAAGCCTTGCCGGCCACCAGCAGCGGGTAGCTGAACGCCCCGGCGGTGTCGGTGGCGAAGATCTCGGGGGTCGCGTCGAAGACCACCTGGCGCGCGGGCGCGGCGGCCGAGTTCATGGGCGCTCCTCGCCGGCAGCGTCCTCGCCGCCGGTAGTGGGTTCGGAGAGGGAGGCGGCGGCCAGCGCCAGCCGCAGGCCGCGCGCGACGTGCTCGCGGATCACCGTCGGCGGCGCGTCCAGGCGTCCCGCCAGCAGCGGGAAGCCGATGCCGAAGGCGGAGGCCCCGGCCTGCAAATAGGCCGGGATGTCGCCGATGCCGAAGCCCCCGGCCGCCAGCATCGGGATGTCGCCGAGCGGCTGACGCACGGTGGCCAGGTAGGCGGGACCGCCGACCGGCGGCAGGGGATAGACCTTCACCAGGTCGGCGCCCAGCTCGTGGGCCGCCACGATCTCGGTGGGGGTGAGGGCGCCCAGCACCAGGAAGCGGTCTGCCGCCCGCGCCGCCGCCGCCACCGCCGCGTTGACGTTGGGGCTGACCAGGAACTCGGCGCCGGCGGCGAGCGCCTCGCCGGCACGGACGGCGGTGGTGACGGTGCCGATGCCGATCCACGGCGGGCCGGCGGCGCCGCGCTCCGCGATCAGCTGACGCGCCAGACCGGCGGCGCCGGGCACGGTGAAGGTGACCTCGATCAGCTCGAGACCGGCCTTGATCAGCGCCCGCGCCTGGCGGGCGGCCTCGTCCGTCGAGGTCGTGCGAACGACCCCGATGATCGGCTTCAGGCGGAGGCTCTGGGCGACCAGCGCGCGGGTGTCGACGGTTGGCGTCATGCGGGGCGGGAGTCTATCAGGTCACCCAAGGTCCCGCACGGCCAGACGCCGCCGCCGCCGCCGGCACCGCCGGGGGGCCGCCTCCCCCGCGGCTGACGGCCCGTGCGCAGTCCCCGCCGGCGAGGGCAACCAGACGCTACCGATCCGTCTGGTCCAGGCCACTGGTTCTTTGGTACCAGTCTGGGGTGGTAAGAGAACCCCGGGCGGGTTTATGATGGAACGGCTGAGCGCCAACGACAGCGTGACGACCATGGCAGTCTCCGACCAACCCGCATTGCCTCCCGACCGGGAGCCGCTGGACCTGGTCCTGCGCCGGCTGCGGCCGCGTCTCAAGCAGGTGCTGAGCCGCTTCCGGGTGCCGGCGCACGACGCCGAGGACCTGGTGCAGGAGGCGCTGGTCGCCACCATCCAGAAGTGGCAGGAGATCCAGGATCCCGACGCCTGGATCGTCGTCACGCTGCGCAACCGCTGCGTCGTCTACTGGCGCAAGCGCCGCAACAGCCTCTACAACTCGGTCGACACGGTGATCCTCGAGCTGCTGACCGAGCCGGTGGCGGCTCCTCAGGAGCGCGCCGAGCTGCTCTGGGACCTCAACGACCTCATGGAAGACCTGCCGCCGCGCTGCCGCAAGCTGTTGCGGCTGCGCTACGGCCTCGGCTACGACCCGGCCGAAGTGGCGGAGAAGATGGGCTATCACCCGTCGAGCGTGCGCAAGGTCGCCCGCCGGTGCATGGCGGCGCTCACCTATCAGATGGTGGCGCGCGGGTTCTCCAAGGCCGAGGTGAAGGGGCTGCTCGAGGACGAGGTCAAGAAGTAACGTCCCCGGTCAGCCGCAGGGCGTGCGCGGCGCGCCGGCAGATGCCGCGCAGGACGTCGGTCTCGCGGCGCGACAGGCGGGCTCGCGCCGCGGCGGCGCGCAGGTCACGCAGGACCCCCGGAAAGCTGGTGTCGCGCTCGAAGCCGATCCGGCGCAGCACCGCCGTCAGCTGATCGAACAGCCCGTCGACCTCGGCGCTGGTGGCGGCAGCCGCCGCGACGGCAGGGGCGGGCGGCTCCTGCAGCCGCGCCTGATACAGCTCGTAGGCCACGATCAGCACGGCCTGGGCGAGGTTGAGCGTCGGTTGCGCCGCCGCGCAGGGGACGGTGACCACCAGGTTGGCGCACGCCAGCTCGTCGTTGGTCAGCCCCCCCACCTCCGGACCGAAGACCAGCGCCACCGGCGTCCCCGGCGGCTCGGCCGCCAGCCGCCCCGGCAGCTCGCGCGGCCCGATCAGCGGCGCCGCTGGCCGGCGGTCCCGGGTCGAGGTCGTCCCGACCACCCGCGGGAACGGCGCCAGCGCTTCCCGCAGGCTGCCCACCCGCGAGCAACCCTCCAGCACCTCCCGCGCGCCGACGGCGAAGGCTCTGGCGGTGGGACCCAGGGCCGCCGCCGGCTCGACCAGGATCAGCCGCCGCAGCCCCATGTTGGCCATCGCCCTGGCCGCCGCGCCGACGTTGCCCTCCTCCCGCGGCCGGACCAGGACCACGGCCGTGTCTGCTCTCGGCTCCTCGCTGCCCATGACCAGATCCTCTCTCGCCGCGGTGTCCCCGCATCGGCCGGCAGCCGGCGGACACCGTCCGCGCGGGGCTTCCGCCGCGAGCCGCCGCGTGATTTACTCTTGCCGGCACCCACGCATGCAGGGAGGCAGGAGTGTGATGACCAGCCCGAGTCTCACCAAGACCGCGATCCGCGCCTATCTGATCTTCACCGGCACCGGCCCGATCCTGGTGCTTTCGACCTATCCCACGCTCACCGACGAACGGCTGGTCGGCAAGCTGCGCTACAAGGGCATCGACAAGTTCATCGCCTACGAGGTCGACCTGGCGGCGGTGCGGACGCGCTACGCCCACTCCTACGCCAACATCGTCAGGGACCTCGAGGCCGAGGAAGACCTGCGGGTGCTCGACTTCAACGGCCATCAGATCATGGCCAACTTCTCGCTCGAAGAGCTCGGCAACCCGATCAAGTTCGGCGGCTGACCCCGGGCGCTGCCGCGGCGGCCGCGCCGGCGTCAGCCGGCGACGGCAACTCCGCGAACCGTCGCAGGTCGTACCCCAAGGCGGCGAAAAGCCGCTGCGTCGCCGGCAGCGGCAGGCCCACGACGTTGGTGTAGTTGCCGTAGACCGCCTCCACGAACACCGCCCCCAGGCCCTGCACCGCATAGGCGCCGGCCTTGTCCATGGGCTCGCCGGTCGCCACGTACCACTCGATCTCCCGCAGCGTCAGGCGCGCCATGCGGACCCGTGTCGCCTCCACCGCGGTCTCGCACCGGCCGAGGGGCGGCGCCTCCTGCAGCGTCAAGCCGGTGAGCACGGTGTGCTCGCGGCCGGCGATCGCCGCCAGCATGCGCCGGGCGTCGGCCGGGTCGCGCGGCTTGCCCAGCAGGTGGCCGTCGAGGACCACCACGGTGTCCGCGGCCAGCACCAGCTCGCCGGGCTCGATCCTGGCCGCCGCCTTGGCGAGCGCCAGGCGGCGCACGCAGGCCGCCGGCGGCTCGCCGGCCAGCGGCGCCTCGTCGACGTCCGCGGCGCGGATGGTGAAGCGGATCCCCAGCCCGGAGAGCAGCTCGCGCCGGCGCGGCGAGGCCGAAGCCAGCACCAGGCGGGGGAGCGGCGAGCTCAGGGGTAGTATCCCGGGACCGTCCGGGCCTCGAGGCCGGAGCGTGCGAGCTTGATCTCGACGGTGCGGAACTTGCCGTCGTTGCCCTGCTTCGACGACTGGTAGGCCAGCAGGTACTGCGAGCGCAGCTCGGTCTCGATGCTGCGATAGATGCCGGCCAGGTCCAGCACCTTGTCGATGAAGTAGGAGCGGCCGCCGGTCTCGGCGGCGATCTGCACCAGCTTCATGTGGATGTCGGGTTGCTTCGCGATCTGGCCGAGGCCGATGGTGTAGAACGCGATGCCACTGTGCTTGGCGTATTCGAGCGCGTCGGTGTAGCGGAAGCGGCTGCCCTCGTCCTTGCCGTCGGTGAGCAGCACGATGGCGCGCTTGCCGCGCACGCCGCCGAAGTAGTAGAGGGCGTAGATGATGCTGTCGTAGAGCGCGGTGTTGCCGTCGGCCTGCAGGCCGGCCAGGCCGCCGGCCAGCACCTCGCGGTCGTTGGTGAAGCGCACCGCCAGGTTGGGCTGGCCGTTGAAGGTGATCACCGCCGCCCGGTCTTTCGGCTGGATGATGGTCTGGAAGAAGCGCAGCGCCGCCTGCACCGCGGTTTGCAGGTTCTCGACCATCGAGCCGGAGGTGTCGAGCAGCACGCCGGCGTAGATCGGCAGGTCCTGCACTTTCTCGAAGCGCCGCACGGACTGTTCGACGCCGTCCTCGTAGACCCGGAAGTCGTCGCGGGCCAGCCCTGCCGCCGGGTGGCCGCGGTGGTCGGTCACCGTGGTGTACAGCTCGACCATCTGCACGTCGATGCGCTCGCCGGCGGTGGGCGAGTTGACCAGCACCAGGTCCTCGGTCGAGTTGCCGTCGGGCAGGTAGGCGACCGCCCGCACGTAGGAGAGCTTCGGGGCGTCGCCGACCAGGATGATCTGCGTCCATGGTGGCTGGTACAGGGTCGCCACCAGCGAGTCGTCGCGGTAGAACTCGAGGCGGTCCAGCTTCTCGCCCTCGGGGATCTCGACCGCCGCCTCGGCGCGCAGGCTGGTGGTGTAGTGCTTGCCGGATTGGGGCTCGAGCAGCCTGACCCCGAAGCGGTGCGGCCCGGCGTTGAGCACCAGCTGGTCCTCGGCCACGGACTTGCCGTCCGCCGTCTCGGCCACCGCCCGGATGACGTGGGTGCGGGGCTGCTGCCCGAGGTTCAGGTCGACGCTGAAGGGCGGACGGCGCTTGGTCAGCTCCGGGCGGCCGTCGAGCAGGAAGCGGACGTGGTCGATGGCGCCGCCGGTCGCCACCGCGTCGATGCGGATCGAGCCGGTCAGCAGGCCGTCGGGCGGCGCCAGCAGGCGCAGGCTCTCGTCGCCCGAGCGGATCGACTTGTTGGCCTCGCGCAGCGCCGCGGCGGTGAGCGCCGGCGCGGTGGACTGGCCGGCGGCAGCGGCGGCGGCCGGTCCGGTGGCGGTCGCCTGGCCGGCGGCCGCCGCTCCCGAGGCCTGGGCCGGCGCCGCCTGCCCTTCCGGCAGGGCCGCGGCGTCCGCGGTGGGGGCGGCGGGCGCGGTGGCCGCCGCGGTGACCACCGGCACCTCGATCTCGCGCTCGGTGCGGAAGTAGCGCTTGCCGCCGGTGTCCTCGAGCTTCAGCACCAGGGTGTAGACGCCCGGCCGCAGATAGCGCTGGAAGACCAGCGGGATCTCGGCGGTGGCCGCCGGGGGCGGCGTCGCGGCGGCGGCGGTGGCCGGGGTGCCGGGCGGCTGGGCCGGCGCCGCGGGCAGGTTGAACCGGTAACGGAAGTGCTCGAAAAGCTCGTCCTTGCGCAGCACCTCGCCGTCGACCAGGAAGTTGTAGAAGGCGTGGTCCTCGAGCCGCTGCGGCGACGCCGCCTCGCGCGGCACCCGCACCAGCCCCTGCACCACGGTCCGGCTGCCGGTGCGGCCAGGGAAGGAGATCTCGACCTCGGCCGGCAGCGCCTCGGCGCCTGGCGGCAGGTCGGTCGAGGCGGCGGCGAAGCCCGACAGCCACTCGTCGCCCGGCTTCGGCAGCAGCTGGCCGCGCGCCTCGAGCTGCGCCTCGTCGATGGCCTGGGAGAGATAGCCGGCGATCTCGCTGCCTTCCGGGCAGCCGTTGAGCGCCGAGAGGTCGGTTGCCGCCGGGCTGGCGGCTCGCGTCTGCAAGGTCAGCAGCGAGGCGAGCCCTTCGCTCGGCGCCCACAGCCGGTAGCGGCCGCGCGCGGCCCCGGAATCGGCGACGAACACCAGCGCGAAGCTGCGCCGGATGCGCGGCGTGCGGTCGTAGGCCCAGATCTCGAGCGGCAGCACCGTCTCGGCGCAGCGCGAGCGGAAGACGTGGCCGGGCTCGCCGTGCACCAGCAGCATCCGCGCCCGGTCCTCCACCACGTTGCCGAAGCGCTCGCGAGCCATCTTCAGGCGCTCCTCCCAGGCGTCCCGCAGCTCGTTCTGCGGCGTCTGGGGGAAGGGATCGCGCACCGCCCAGAACCGCTGGATGAAGTCGTCGCGCTGGTAGTCGCGGTTCAGCGACAGGAAGACCTGCCGCTCCCGCTCGCTCATCAGCGGCGCCACCTCCTCCAGCCAGGTGCGGTACTTGGGATCGAGATCGGCGGGGATGGCGGCGGGCGGCGGCGGTCCCGCCAGCAGGGAGTGGAGCGGCGCCAGGGAAGTCAACAGCCCAAGCGAGCCGGCAGCCAGCAGGGTGGGGCCGGCGATTATCAGCACTAGGCGGCCCAGCCGCCGCCGCGGAGCACCCCACATCCTAGCCATCCTAACCGGCGGGGGGTGCGGCGGCAAGCGGGGCGGGAGCCTGGCCACGAAGCGCGAACCGTTTCTGGTCCGTTCAGCGCGATAGCTGGAGGGAGAGGTCCGCGAGGCGGCCTCCGAGTCGTTTCTCCGAAGTCATTTCTCCTGATGGAACCGTGGAGGGCCGTGCGATGAGATACAAATCAGTTCTCTGGCTGCTGCCGCTGTCGCTGACACTCACCTCCTCGCTCGCCGCGGCGCCCGGGGCCCAGCAGGCGCAGGTCACCGAACCCGCGAGTGCGCCGCGGGCGGCTGTGCCCCAGGCCGCGGCAAGGCCCGGGGCGACGAGCCTCTCGCCCTTCCTGCTCCGCTCCGGCGCCTCGCCCCTCGGCGCCAGCGTGGAGGACACGAGCTTCACCTTCCCGGTCACCGCCGTCGGCCAGACCTCGGGGATCTGCACGGCGCTCTGCTTCTGCAGCGACATCACCAACTGTACCTGCGACGCGTCGGGCACCGAGACGCTGGTCCACGACCTCTCACCGCCGTTCAGCGCCTTCAACTACCAGGTCGAGCCCTACGCCGGCGGTCAGGTCGACTGTAGCGCCGGCACCTTGGTCACGCTGCCGGTCAACCTCTCCGCCGGTCAGCAGCTGGCCTTCAACATCGAGTTCTCGCCGACCAGCCCGGGCACCTTCACCGACTTCCTGACCCTCGCCGGCTTCACCTTCAACCTTGCGGGCTCGACCCCCAACCCGCCCGCCGGCTGCCAGGCGAGCGCGACCGTGCTGTGCATCGACAATCAGCCCGGCGACGCGCGATTCCAGCTTTCGATCGCCTACCACACCTCGCAGAGCGGCGGCCTCTCCGGCAACGGTCAGGCGATCGCGCTGAATTCGGTCGGCGTCAACCGCGGCGGGCTCTTTTGGTTCTTCGCCGCCGACAACCCGGAGCTGCTGGTCAAGGTGCTCAACGCCTGCACTGCCAACCAGAAGTTCTGGGTGTTCTTTTCGGCAGGGACCAACGTCGGCTTCACGCTGACCGCTGTCGATACCCAGACCGGCGCGCAGCGGACCTACACCAACCCCGACATCAACGCGGCGGTGCCGGTCCAGGACACCGCGGCGTTCGACTGCCCATAGCCGCTCGCGGCCGGCCGGGGTCGCCGCCCCGGCCGGTCCGGTGAGGGGCGGCAGGGTTCAGCGGCTGTCCCCGCCGCCGTCCGTGAGCGGCACTCCGAGGGCGGCGGGCGGGCGCGAGCGGCCGATGAAACCGGCCGCCACCACCAGCGTCAGGACGTAGGGCAGCAGCTGGACGAGCTGGCCGGGCAGTCTGACCGCGCCCTGCAGCTGGATGGAGATCGCCTCGGCGAGGCCGAAGAACAGGCAGGCGAGCATCGTGGGCAGGGGCCGGCGGTCGCCGCCGATCAGCGCCGCCAGCGCGATGAAGCCGCGACCGGCGGTCATGTTGCGGGTGTACTGGGACGACTGGCCGATCGACAGATAGGCGCCGCCCAGGGCTGCCAGCGCTCCCGAGATCAGCACCGCCGCGTAGCGCAGGCGGGCGACGCCGATGCCGGCGGCGGCGGCCGCCGCGGGATTTTCGCCGGCGGCGCGGAGGCGCAGGCCGAAGCGGGTGCGGCGCAGGACATAGGCGGTGAGCGGCACCAGCGCAAAGGCGAGCACGACCGGCGCACGCGGCAGCTGCTCGCCCTGGGCGAGGGGCGGCGTCGCGCCGGTCGAGGAGAAGAGAGCGCCCGAGAGCAGCGGCAGCAGGCCGGCGAAGAAGATGTTGATGGCGGCGCCGCTCACCACCTGATCGGCGCCGCAGCGAATCGACGCCACGGCAAGGAGGAGGGCGCCGGCCATGCCGGCCGCCGCCGCCGCCGCCAGGCCGAGCCACGGCTGGTGCACGGCGTGGGTCACCACCGCCGCCGTGAAGGCGCCGGCCAGCATCAGCCCTTCGAGCCCGATGTTGATGACGCCCGAGCGCTCCGCGTAGATGCCGCCGAGCGCCGCCAGCAGCAGCGGCGTCGCCATCCGCACCCCGGAGACGACGAAGAACCAGAGCACCGGGCCGGTCATCGCCCGGACGGCTCCTGCGCCGCGATGATTTCCGGCGTTTCCGGCGTCTCCGGCGTCTCCGGCGTCGCTGGCGTCGCGGGCATCGTCGGCGTCGTCGGCGCCCAGCGCCGGCGCTGCATCGCGACCGCCAGGATCATCAGGCCCTGCAGCACCAGCACCAGATCGCGCGAGACATGGTCGCTGAAGATGCCGACGAACAGGCCGCCGCGTTCCATGGCGCCGAAGAGCAGCGCGGCGAGCAGCACGCCGGCCGGATGGTTGCGCCCGAGCAGGGCGACGGCGATGCCGGTGAAGCCGTAGCCGGCCGAGAAGCCGTGGTAGTAGCGGTAGCGGTAGCCGAGCACGTCGTTGATCGCCACCCCGCCGGCCAGCGCGCCCGAGATCGCCATCGCGGCGACCACCACCCGGCCGCCGGCGATGCCGCCGTAGGCCGCCGCTTCCGGGCTCGCGCCGGTGGCGCGCAGCTCGTAACCCCAGCGCGTGCGCCAGAGGAGCAGGTAGACCAGGGCGCAGGCGGCGAGCGCCGCCAGGAAGGCCAGGTTCAGCGGGATGCGCGACGGCAGGCCGGGCAGCAGCTGCCCGAGACGGGCCACCCGCGCCCCGGCGGCGATCGGCGCGGTCTCGAGGATCGCGTCGCCCGCCTGCCGGAAACGCGTCTCGGCGAGGTAGGCGGCGAGGCCGACGGCGATGAAGTTGAGCATGATCGTGGTGATCACCTCGTGCGCCCCGAAGCGCGCCTTGAGCACGCCGGGGACGGCGCCCCACGCCGCGCCGGCCGCGGCGGCGGTGAGCCAGGCGAGCGGCGCCAGCAGCCATCCCGGCAGGCCGGCGCCGGCGACGCCGATCCAGGCGGTGGCGAAGGCGGCAACATAGAGCTGGCCCTCGGCGCCGATGTTGAACAGCCCGGCGCGGAAGGCGACGGCCACGGCAAGGCCGGTGAAGATCAGCGGCGTGGCGTAGAACAGCGTGTAGCCGATGCCGTCGGGCCAGGACAGCGCGCTGCCCAGCAGCAAGCCGTAGACCGCCACCGGGTCGTCGCCGACGGCCGCGATCAGCAGCGCGCCGGCGGCCAGCGCGGCGAGCACCGCGGCCGCCGCGGCGAGCGGCGCCGCGCCGGTGAAGCGGTTCAGGCGGCCCCCCCGGGCGAGCGGCTGCCGCCGGTCATCAGCAGCCCGATCTCCTCCGGCGTGGCGCCCGCCGGATCGAGCTCGCCCGCCACCTTGCCGCGATGGAGGACCAGCAGGCGATCGGCGAGCGCCATGACCTCGTCGAGGTCGGAAGAGACCAGCAGCACCGCGCAGCCGGCGTCGCGCACCGCCACCAGCGCCCGGTGGATCCGCGCGCTGCCCGCGAGGTCCACGCCGCGGGTGGGTTGCGCCGCGAGCAGCAGCCGCGGCGATCCCGCCAGCTCGCGCGCGACCATCAGGCGCTGCTGGTTGCCGCCGGAGAGGGCGCGCGCCGGCAGCTGCACGAACGCGGGACGGACGTCGAATTGCTGCAGCAGCGCGGCGGCGTGAGCCGCGATGGCCTGCCGGTCCAGCCACAGGTGGAACGGTCCGACGGCGAGCGGCGGGCGGCGATGGGCGCCCAGGATGGCGTTTTCGGCCAGGTCGAAATCGAGCAGCAGGCCGCGCCGCTCGCGGTCCTCGGGTATGTGGGCCAGGCCGAGCTCCCGGCGCCGGCGCGGGCTGGCGCCTGCGAGGTCCCGGCCGGCGAATCGCACCGTGCCCGAGACCGTTCCGGGATCGGCAAGGCCGGCGACCGCCGCGATCAGCTCGGCCTGGCCGTTGCCCTCCACGCCGGCGATGCCGACGATCTCGCCGGCGCGGACGTCGAGCGTCACGCCGTCGAGGCGGCGTTCGCCGCCGTCGGCGCCGGCGGTGACGGCCAGGTCGCGGATCACCAGCCGCGGCGGTCCCGCCCGAGCGAGATGCTTCAAGGTGCGCGGCGGCGCCTCGCCCCCGACCATCAGGCGGGCCAGCTCGCCGGCGCTGGTCGCGGCGGTCCGGCGGTTGCCGACCACGCGGCCGGCGCGCATCACCGTCACCTCCTCGGCAACCGCCATCACCTCCGCGAGGTGGTGGGTGATGAGCACGACGGTGTGCCCTTGCTGCCGCATGCCGCGCAGCACGGCGAACAGGCCGGCGACCTCCGGCGGCGCCAGCACCGCCGTGGGCTCGTCGAGGATCAGCACGCGGGCCCGCCGGTAGAGCGCCCTGAGCACCGCGACCCGCTGCCGTTGCCCGACCGACAGCCCGGCGACCCGCGCCGCGGGGTCCACCGCCAGCCCGAGCTCCCGCGCCAGCGCCGCGATCCGCGCCGAAGCGCCGGCGAGATCGACCGCCCAGGCGGGACCCGGCTCGGCGCCGAGCACCACGTTCTCGGTGACCGTCATGGTGTCGACCAGCATGAACTGCTGGTGCACCATGCCGATGCCGCGGCGGCTGGCCTCCCGGGGACCGGCGAAGCGGCGCGCGACGCCCGCCGCCAACACCTCGCCATGGTCGGGGGCCAGGAGGCCGGCGGCGATCCGCATCGCCGTCGACTTGCCGGCGCCGTTCTCGCCCACCAGGGCGTGGATGGTGCCGGCCGCGACCGCCAGGCTCACGCCGTCGTTGGCGGCGACGGCGCCGAAGCGCTTGGTGATGCCGCGGAGCTCGAGCGCCGGCGCGGGCGGCGTGATCATGGCGGGGGGGACGGCGTGCCGGCCGCCATCGCGTCGGTGACCTGGATCTCGCCGCTCAGGATGCGCCGGCGCGCCGTCTCGACGTCGCGCAACACCGTCGCGGGGATGAGGCCGCGGTTGTAGGAATCCATGGCGTAATCGATGCCGCCGTTGGCGAGGCCGTAGACGTGAACGCCGCCGTGGAAACGGCCGGCGACGCGGTCGGCGACGATCTCGAAGACGGCGTTGTCGACCCGCTTGACCATGCTGGTGAGCACGCGCCCGGGCTTGATCCAGTTCTGGTCGGAATCGACGCCGATGACGTAGACGTGGTATTGCGCCGCGGCGTCGAAGGCGCCGAGCCCCGAATTGCCGGCGGCGGCGAACAGGACGTCGGCGCCACGGCTGATCTCGGCCGCGGCCAGCTCCTTGGCGCGGCCGGGATCGTTCCAGGCCGCCTCGGTGGTGCCGATGTAGCTCGCCAGGACGACCGTGCGCGGCAGCACGGCGTGCGCCCCTTCGGCGAAGCCGACCTGGAACTTCTGGACCAGCGGCACCTGCATGCCGCCGATGAAGCCGAGGACCCCGGTTTTCGAGACCCTTGCGGCGATCATGCCCACCAGGTAGGCGCCCTCGTGCTCCCGAAACACCAGCGACGCGACGTTCGGCTGGCGAGCGACGCCGTCGACGACCGCGAAGTCGAGCCGCGGGTAGTCGCGCGCCACCGCTTCGGCGATGGGGGCCTGCGCGAAGCCGATGCCGAGGATCAGCTCGTAGCCGCGCTCGGCGAAGGCGCGCATCGCCGGCTCGATCGACGCCGGGTCGCCCGGCTCCGCGGTGCGCAGCACGATGGGCAGGGTGCGCGCCGCGCGCTTGCCCCCCGCCCAGGCCGCGGCGTTGAACGAGCGGTCGTCCTTGCCGCCGCTGTCGAAGACGATGCCGACGCGGACCCGCCCGCGCTCCGCCGCCTCGCCGCCGCCTGCCCGGCAGGCGGCCAGGGCTCCTGCCGCCGCCAGCGCCGCCGCCAGGGTCAGGGCCGCCGCGAGCGCACGCCGCCGCCGACGACGTGGCAGGCTCGTGGGCATCGCCCGGGCGCTACGGGTAGTAGCCGTGCAGGGTCTTCACCTCGACCCCGGGGCGATCCACCTTGACGTCGACGCTGCGGAAGTTGGCCTCGGGGCTGGTGTTGGTGGACTGGTAGGCGACCAGGTACTGCGAGCGCAGGTCTTCCTGGATGGTCGAGTAGATGCCGGTTAGCTCGCCGGCGCTCTTGATGAAGAAGGCGCGCCCGCCGGTCTCCTCGGATAGCCTGGTCAGCTTGTGCTTCTCGATGTCCTGGCCCAGGCCGATGGTGTAGATGGTGACGCCGGCGCGGCGAGCGTCCTCGAGGGCGTCCTCGAAGGTGAAGCGGCTGCTCTCGTCGCGGCCGTCGGTGAGCAGCAGGATGGCGCGCTGCCCCTTGACGCCGTTGAAGTAGAAGAGGGTGAAGATCATGGTGTCCCAGAGCGAGGTGCCGCGCTCCGCCTTGAGGCCGGCCAGGCCGCCGGCCAGCGCCTCGAGGTCGTTCGAGAACTTGACGCCGATGTTCGGGTGGTCGTTGAAGGTGATCACCGCCGCCCGGTCCTTGGGCGTGATGGCGCCCTGGAGGAAGCCCAGCGCCGCGTCGCGCGCCTGCGGCAGGCTCTTCTCCATCGAGCCCGAGCTGTCGAGCACCACCGCCGCATGGATCGGCAGGTCGTTGACCCGCTCGAAGCGGGTGACGGTCTGGTGCACCCCGTCCTCGCTCACCGTGAAGTCCTTCTGGGCAAGGCCCAGGACCGGCCGCCCCTGGTGGTCGAGCACCGAGGTGTAGAGCTCGACGAACTGCACGTTGAGCTGCTCGACGTTGTTGTCCGGCGCGTTGACGAACACCAGGTCCTCGGTGGTGTTGCCGTCCGGGGTGTAGGCGACCGCCCGCACGTAGGCCAGCGCCTGCTCCTTGGGCAGCACGATCGGCTGGGTGAAGGGCGGCTGATACAGCGTCGCCACCAGCTCCTCGTTGAGGTAGAACTCGACGTGATCGATGCTCTCGCCCTCGGGCACGTCGGTCTCGGCGCGCGCCAGCAGGCTGCTCTGGTAGCGGTGCCCGCGCTGCGGCTCGGTCAGGCGCACCCGGAAGCGGTGCAGCGGCGCGTTGATCACGATCTCGTCGCTCGAAACCTGGGTGCCGGCGGCGTCGAAGGCGGTGGCCAGCAGGGTGCGCGAGCGCGGCAGGTGGCCGAGGTCCAGCTCGACGCTGTAGGGCGGCTTGACCTTGGTCAGGATCGGCTTGCCGTCGAGCGAGAAGGTGACCCGGACGACGTCGTGGCCGGTCACCAGGGTGTCGAAGCGCATCATGCCGGTCTGCAGCTCACCGCGCGGCGCGATCAGCTTGAGGGTGTTCTCACCGGTGCCGATGGCGGCGTTGGCCTCGGCCAGCAGCTTGGCGCTCTCGGGATCGGTGGGCGGCGGCGCCGGCATCTCCTGGGCGACCAGCGGCACCTGCAACTCCTGCTTGATGCGGCAAATCTTCTTCGAGTTCAGGTCCTCGACCTTGACGATCAGCGTGTAGTCGCCGGGACGCAGGGGCCGCTGGACGACCAGCGGCAGCGTGGTGGTGCCGGGAGCGCTGGCGGTGCTGGCGGTGCTGGTGCCGCCGGTGCCGGCGTTGGTGGTGGTGGTGAGGGCTCCCGGCGGGCCGCCGCCCGGGAACTCGAACTTGTAGCGGAAGTTCTCGAACAGCTTGCCGGCCTCGAGCACCTCGCCGGTGAGCAGCAGGTTGTAGGAGCGCCGGTCGGCGAGTTGCAGCACGTTCGCCTCGGCGGCGGGGACGGTGACCAGCGCCTCCACCATGGTGCGTTCGCCGTAGTGGCCGGGGTAGGACACCGCCATCTTGGCCGGCAGGTTGGGGACGCCCAGCGGGATGTCGGTCGAATAGGAGTGGAACGAGCTGATCCACTCCCCTCCCGGACCCTTGGGGGTGGATTCGAACTGGGCTTCGATGCCGGAGTAGCCCATGCCCTGGTTGATGACGAAGCCGATGGCGGCGGCCAGGGAGTCGCCGTTGCGGCAGCCGTAGGCGATCTCGGACAGCTGGTGGCCGGTGTGCCCGTCCTGGAACAGCTCCGGCAGCCCGACGGCCGGCTCCCAGATGCGCCACTGCCCGGCGCCCCAGACCTGGTAGAAGACGACAGCGAAGTCGGTGCCCAGGCGCTCGCTGCCGTGGTAGAACCAGGCTTCGATCGGCCACAGCAGGACATTGCAGCGCTCGGCGATGAGGGCGATCGGCGGCCCGTTGAGCAGCAGCACCCGCGCCCGCTCGTCGGTGAGCCGGCCGTATTGCGCGCGGACCTGGGCGACCCGCGACTCCCACTCGCGACGGAACTCGCCGCTGGCGCGGCCGCGGTCCCTGACCTCCCAGAAGCGATCGATGAAGGCATCGCGCTGGTAGTCCTCCTTGAGGTCGAGGAAGGATTTCTTCTCCGCCACGGTGATCAGGGTGTCGACCTCCTCGAGCCACGCCTTGTACTGCGGCGCCAGGCTCGCGAGGCTCTGCTTCTCCTCCTTGGTCAGCCTGGACTCGCTGGCCCGGGCGGGAGTCCACGCCGGCGCCGCCATGCCGGCGATCAGCATCAGCAACAGGGCGAGCCTGCGGTAGCTCCGCCGCTTCGGGAGTCTCTGGGTCGATTGCATCGCGATCATCTCCACTACCTTTTTTTGAAGGCGCGCGCCGCGCCGGCGCGCCTGTGCTTTGCACTATACGCGCCATTCCGTGCGTGCCTGCCGGTCGGGGCGCGGTTCAAGCGCTACAATGACCCGGCTATGGCTGACGTCTACTTCGATCACAACGCCACCACGCCGCTCGATCCGCGGGTGCGCGAGGCGATGCTGCCGTGGCTCGGCGAGCGCTTCGGCAACCCCTCGTCGATCCATCGCACCGGCCAGGCCGCGCGCAACGCCATCGAGGAGGCGCGCGAGCGCGTCGCGGCGCTGATCGGTGGGCGGCCGCCCGAGGTGGTCTTCACCGCCTCCGGTACCGAGGCCAACAACGCGGTGGTGGCGAGCGCCGCGGAGCGCTGCCGGCAGCAGGGCGGCGGCCATCTGGTGATCTCGGCCATCGAGCATCCGTCGGTGCGCCAGGCGGCGGCGCGCGCCGCGCGGGCCGGCGTCGAGGTGACGGTGGTGCCCCCGGGCGAGGACGGCGTGGTCCCCGCCGCGGCGATGCTTGCGGCCCTGCGGCCCGACACGCGGCTCGCCTGCCTGATGCTGGCCAACAACGAGGTGGGCACGCTGCAGCCGGTCGCCGAGGTGGCGGCCGGATGCCGCGAGCGCGGCGTGCTGCTGCTCTGCGACGCGGTGCAGGCGGTGGGGAAGGTGCCGGTGGACGCGGTCCGCCTCGGCGTCGATCTGCTGGTGCTGGGGGCGCACAAGTTCGGCGGGCCGCTGGGCGCGGCGGCGCTCTGGCTGCGCGACGGCGTCGAGATCGATGGCCTGCTCGTGGGCGGCAGCCAGGAGCGGCGGCGGCGGGCCGGCACCGAGAACGTGGCGGCGATCGTCGGCCTGGGCGAAGCGGCGGCGCTGGCGCGTGACGAGGTGGGCGTCGGCGCGGAAGCCGCGGAGGCCCCGGACACCGGCCAGGCGTCGCCGGACGCCGGCCAGGCGTCGTCGGACGCCGGCCAGGCGTCGTCGGACACCGGCCAGGCGTCGCCGGACACCGGCCAGCCGGGCGAGCGCCCGCGGCGGCTGGCCGCGCTGCGCCGGCGCTTCGAGGCCGGCCTGGCGGCGATCCCGGGCGCGGTCGTCCATTGCCGCACGGCGCCGCGGCTGCCGAACACCTCGCACGTGGCCTTTCCGGGCGCCGAGGGCGAGGCGCTGCTGATCCGGCTCGACCTGGCAAGCTTCGCCGTCTCCACCGGCTCGGCCTGCTCTTCGGGCACCGTCGAGCCGAGCAAGACCCTGCTCGCCATGGGTCTGCCGGCGGCGGAGGCGCTGTCCTCGATCCGCGTCAGCTTCGGCATCTCCAACCGGCCGGCGGAGGTCGATCGCTTCCTGATCGCGCTCGGCCGCGAGGTGGCGACGCTGCGCCGGCTGACCGGCGGCGCGGCGGCATGAGCCCGCGGACCATGAGCCCGCGGACCGCCTCGCCGGACGGCCTGGTCGCGGTGGCGATGAGCGGCGGCCTGGACTCGTCGGTCACCGCCTGGCTGCTGGCCCGCGCCGGGCGGCCGGCGATCGGCCTGTCGATGCTGCTCTGGGACCATTCGGCGCGGGCGAGCCACGGACGCTGCTGCGGCGCACTGGACCTGGGCGACGCCCGGCGGGTGGCGCAGCAGGCCGGCATCCCGCACTACACGCTGCGGCTCGACGAGGAGTTCCGCCGGCAGGTGGTGGAGCCGTTCGTCGCCGACTACCTCGCCGGCCGCACCCCCAGCCCCTGCGTGCGGTGCAACACCTGGATCAAGTTCGACCTGCTGCTCGAGCGCGCCCGCCGCCTGGGTGCCGGCCGGCTGGCCACCGGCCACTACGCCCGCATCCTGCCGGGCGCGGGCCCCTCGGACGTCCCCGAGCTGCACACCGCGCTCGACTCAGGCAAGGACCAGAGCTACTACCTCTTCGAGCTGACCGGCGAGCAGCTCGCCGCCGCCGAGTTTCCGCTCGGCGCGATGACCAAGACCGAGGTGCGGGCGCTGGCCCGGGAGGCCGGCCTGGTGGTCGCGGACAAGGGCGAGAGCATGGAGGTCTGCTTTGTCGAGGGCGGCGTGCGGGAGTTCGTCGAAGCGCAGGTGGGGGCCGTCGGGGCGCCGGCGGCGGTGGTCGATTCCGCTGGCCGGGAGCTGGGCGCCGGGCAGCCGTACTACCGCTACACCGTCGGCCAGCGCCGCGGTCTCGGCCTGGCCTCGCGCCACCCGCTCTACGTGCTGGCCATCGAGCCCGAGTCGAACCGCGTGGTGGTGGGGGAGGAGCGGGAGCTGCTCGCTCCCGGCCTGCTCGGCGAGCGGCTGCACTGGATCGGTCCGGCGCCGACCGCGGACGCGAGCGGCGCCATCGAGGCCACGGTGCGTATCCGCTCCCGTCACCCCGGCGTCGTCGCCCGCATCCATCCCCGCGCCTCCCGCGCCGGCTCCGGCGCCGGCGGCGGCGGCGACCTTGGCGAGGTCGAGGTGGAATTCGCCGAGCCGCAGCGCGGCGTCACTCCCGGTCAGGCGGCGGTCTTCTATCGCGGCAGCCGTGTCCTGGGCGGCTGCTGGATTCGCGGCCGGCTCGACGGGTGAGCTCGGCCGGTTGGACCGTGCCCGGCGCTCGACTCACTTCACCCGGCGGAGGGCCAGGAGCGTCAGGTCGTCGGTGCGCGGCATGCCGCCGAGGAAGTCCTCCATCTCTTGCCGGCAGCCGGCGAGGAGGTCGGCCAGCGGGCGGTCCTTGAGCCGGCGCAGGGCGGCGGCGGCGCGGCCGATGCCGAACTCGCCGGCGTCGGTCGCCGCCTCGGTCCAGCCGTCGGTATAGAGCAGCAGGACGTCGCCGGCGGCGAGCTGAAGGTCGCGGGCCGCGTACTCGGCGGCGCAGAACATCCCCAGCGGCAGCCCCGCGCCCTCGACCGGCCGCACGCCGCGCCGGTCGGCGAGCAGCGGCCGCGGATGTCCGGCGCTGGCCAGCTCCACCCTGCCGCAGGTGTGCAGCCGCGCCGCCAGCAGCGTGGCATAGGCGGCGGGGAGCGTGACTTCGCAGAGCAGGCGGTTGGCGCGGCCGAGCAGCGCGGCGAGCGACAGCTCGGGAGCCGCCAGGGCGCGCAGCAGCGCATGCAGGTGCGATTGCAGCAGCGAGGCCGACACTCCCTTGCCCGCCACGTCGCCGACCACCAGGTGCAGAGGCTCGTCGTCGCGCTGCGGCCGCAGCAGATCGTAGTGGTCGCCGGAGAGCGGCCCGAGCGGCTCCCACAACAGCGCCACCTCCCAACCGTCGTGCTGCAGCTGGCGCGGCGGCAGCAGCGCCGCCTGCACTCGGGCCGCCGCCTCGAGGTCCCGTTCCAGGGCCTGCCGCTCGCCGGGGGAGAGGCATTCGAGGCACACGGTCAGCAGCGGGTCCGCCGCCTGGCGATCCTCCTCGACCGAACCCCGGCACACGGCGCACTGCCCCCAGGTGCCGCCGTCGAGGCGCTCGAGGGCGCTGTCGACGCGCTGCAGCAGGTCGACGAGCTGGGTCTCGCGCACCGTCACCGCCAGGTCCGCCAGGCGCTCGCGGCGCTGCAGCAGCTCGCCGCGCGCCGCGTCGAGCGCGGTCATGGCCGCGCCGCCATTGCCGCCTTGCGCAGCAGCACGATCTGGCCGGCGTGATAGGCGTTGTGCTGGAGGACGCCGAGCAGCATCCCCTGCACCGTGGGGTCGCTCCCGGCCACCGGGTCCTCGAGCTGGGAGTCGGCGAGCGAGAGCACGCGCTCGTGCAGCGCGGCATGGGCACCCGCCAGCGCCGCCTGAGCCGCCCGCCAGGCGTCCGGCGAAACCTCCCCGACCGCCGGCCAGTCCTGCGCGGCCGGCAGGTCCTGCAGACTCTCGCCGTCGAGCCGCCGCCGCGGCGCCTCGTTCCAGACGGTCAGGTGGTGGACGATCTCCCAGATCGAGTGTGCAGCGGCCACCGGCCGGGCGGCGGCGGTCGCCGCCTCGACGCCGGCGAGCGCCTCGGTCACCGCCAGCCCGTGCCAGGCGCCGCCGCGAAAGGAGCGCTCCAGCTGATCCGCAAATCTCTTGCCCTGGTTCATCGTGACCTCCTTCTGAGCATAACCGGTGTTAGCCGTCATGGGAGTTAGACTACCTCAGGACATCTCACCAGTCAAGCCCTGTTCATAGGTTAGAATCAAGTCGTGGTTCTTCAGGGCCAGGGCGTTCCAACCTTCGAGCTGTCCGGCGGCGCTCCGTGCCTGGATTTCGCGAACACCTGGGGCGACCGGGAGCGGCAAGAAACCGACAAGCTGGGTGCCTACTCCGATCTCCTCGCCTTCGCGGCACAGGCTGAGCTGCTGGCCCCGGGCGACGCGGCAGGGCTGGCCGCCCGGGCGGAGGCGGAGCCGTGGCTGGCCGCGGCCGCGCTCGGCCGGGCGCGGGACCTGCGGGAGGTGCTCTATCGCCTCTTTTCGGCGGTCGCGGCCCGCCGCGACCCCGCCGCGGCCGACCTCGAGCGGTTCAACGCGGCGCTGCCGGAGGCGCTCTCCCACCTGCGCCTCGACCGCCGGGGTGCCGACTATGCCTGGACCTGGGTGCCGGTCGAATCGCCGCCCGCCGCGCTGGCGGTGCCGCTCTGGCCCATCCTGCGCTCCGCCGCCGATCTGCTCACGTCAGCGGAGCGGCAGCACATCCGCGAATGCGGCGGCAGCTCCTGCACCTGGCTGTTTCTGGACCGCAGCCGCAACCGATCGCGCCGCTGGTGCTCGATGGAGAGCTGCGGCAACCGCGCCAAGGCCCAGCGCCACTACCACCGCCGGCGCGAAGGGGGGGCGCGCCTCGCGGTGAAAGGCAAGCAGCGGGGCAAGTGAAGCAGCCCCGGCCGTGAGCAGTTCCGCCTGTGAGGCTGATCTGCCAGTAAGGCAGCGCCGTCCGTGAAGCGTGCTGCCCAAGCGCCGCGTCCTGCTGCCTGTCGGTGGCAGGGTGGCTGCCGATCCACGCTATCCTTCCTGGCCGATGCATGTGCGCCGTTCACCCTGCCCTCTGGTTGGCCTCGTCAATGGGCGGCGATCCTCGAATCCCGAGACCGGCGGATCGAGAGGAAGCGAAGGGCCCAAGCCGTCCGGGCCTGAGGACCGCGACTCAACCGGGCGAGGCAAGCAGCATCCATCTCGGCACCGTACCCTCTGCGAGCCCGGTAGGTCGCGGTCCTCAGGTCCGGGCGGCCTCGGCCCGGCCGGAAGGCAAACAGGTCTCCGCAGAGATCGCCGGAGCGCCCGCCAGACCGATCGCCGGAGCGCCCGCCAGACCGATCGCAGGAGCGTCAGCCAGACAGATCGCCGGAGCGCCCGCCACAGAGCCCGACCGGTCTCGAGGGGTCTCGTTCTTGGCGCCACTGCGCCAGCGTGGCTACTCCTGGTAGCTTTTCTTCTGGCGGCAGCGGTGCTGCTCATGGCCGGCTGCGGCGGCCGCTCCCCGGCGCCCCCGGCCGGGCACCTCGTGCACCTGGCCGACCTCCTGGAAGCCGGCGGCGGGGCGGCGCCGGCCGCGCTGCCGGCGCTGCCTGCCGGCACCGCGACGCCGGCGGCTCCTTATGAGGTGACGGTCGACCTCTCCGCCTCCCAGGTCGGCCGCCTGCGGCTCGCCGCCCAGGGCAGCGCGCGGCTGGCGACCCTCTCCTGGCGCCTGCCCCAGGACCACGGCTTCAGCCGCTTCCGCGCCCTCAGCTTCCCGGTGGCCGGCGATGGCCAGCCGCACGTCTACGAGGTGGACCTCGAGCGCGAAGCGCATTGGCACGGCCGCGTCGAGGGCCTGCGCCTGGCGGTCGACGGTGGCAGCCTGCGGCTGGCGAGCCTCGCCGCCGAGGCGCCGGACGCGCCCTACCGCTCGATGTCGCTGGGAGGAGAGACGATGCCGGCGCTCGCCGGCGGCCGCCGGCTCGAGCTGCCGCTGCCGGACGGCCTGCCCGCCGGCACCCGCTTCGAGGCCCACGTCGGCCTGCTCCCCGAATACGACCGGGCCGGGGTGACGGCGGTGTTCAGCGCCTGGCTGATGGCCGGCGGCGAGCGCCTGCCCTGGCTGCGCGAGACGGTGGCGGGCGGCGCCGCCGGCGGCCCGGCCTGGCACCTGGTGCGGGGCGAGCTGCCGAGCACCGGGCGCGCCGCCGGGTCCCGCCGGCTGGTGCTCGAGGCCACCGCCGCCGCGCCCGGCGCCGAGCCGTTCCCGGAAGGCGCCGCGGTCTGGGGCGACCCGCTGCTGGTCAGGCCGGGCCGGCCGTCCGGCCGCAACCTGGTGGTGATCCTGATCGACACCCTGCGCGCCGACGCGCTGGGGTCCTATGGCGATGCCCTCGGCCTCACCCCTCGCCTCGACGCCTTCGCCCGGCAGGGGGTGCGCTTCGCCGACATGCAGGCGCCCTCCCCCTGGACCCTGCCCAGCGTCTGCTCGCTGCTGACCGGCCTGCAACCACAGACCCATGGCGCCGGCCAGCGCTTCGGCGACCTGGATCCGGCCAGCCCGCGCCAGAACGACTTCGCGCCCACCGGCCTGCCCGGCGGCGTGCGCACCATGGCGGGAACGCTGCGCCTGCAAGGCTTCTACACCATGGGCGTGTATCAGAACTTCTACATCCTGCCCGGCTTCGGCGTGCACCAGGGCTTCGACGACTACACCTCCTACGAGGAGCGGGCGGAGGTGCTGGTGGACCGCGCCCTCGAGCGGCTGCGCCGGACCGCGGGCGACCGCCGCACCTTCCTCTACCTGCATCTGTTCGATCTGCACTCGCCCTACGACCCTCCCGAGCCCGAGTGCACGACCGTGGCGCGGCGTCTCGCCCCCGCCTACCGCGGCAGGCTGGGCTGCGAGGGCGACCGCAATCCGGAGCGCACCACCATCCCGGCGGCCGCCGATCGGCCCTGGTTCCGGGCGCTCTACCGGGCCGAGGTGGCCTACACCGACCGCCAGGTGGGGCGCTTCCTCGACGGCCTGCGCGACCTCGGGCTGGCGGACAACACCGTGGTGGCGGTGGTGAGCGATCATGGCGAGGAGTTCTGGGACCGCCTCGACCAGGAGCGGCAGCTGGGCTATGAGACCAACTCCGATCACGGCCACACCCTGTATCAGGAGCTGATCCACGTGCCGGCGCTGCTGCGCATCCCCGGGCGGCGGCCGGCGGTGGTGCGTGAGCCGGCGCAGCTGGTCGATCTCTTCCCGACCCTGCTGCGGGCCGCCGGCGTCGAGGCTCCCGCCAGCCAGGGCGTGGACCTGACGCCGCTCCTCGACGGCGCGCCGGAATCGCCGGCGACCGAGCGCCCGACGCTGATGGGCGACGTCATCCTGCACGGGCGCCCGCGCTGGTCGGTGCGGCGCGGCTCCTGGAAGCTGGTCGTGGCGCGCGACCCGGCGCTGCCGGTGGAGCTCTACGACCTGCGGCAGGACCCGGGCGAGCGCAGCAACCTGGCGCCACGCGAGCCGCGGCTCGCCGCCGCCATGCGCGCCTGGGGAGAGCGCGAGCTGGCCGCCCGCATCCGGGCGCGGCAGCAGTTCGTCAAGCGCGCCGACACCCTGGGGGCGACCTACCTGGAGTGGCGCTACATCACCAAGCTGCGGGCGCTCGGCTACCTGAAGTAAGGATGAGGCGGGGCCATGCGGGCCGCCAGGAGCGGCGCCCGGCCGTGGCTCTCACATCCCCTCTGCAAGCTTGAACCTGCGCTTGGTATGTCCTAGAGTAGTACCAGAGCCGGGAGGTGTGCATGGGTTCGGCGAAGATCGCGATCTCACTCGACAGGAAAGACCTTCTCCGTCTCGACCGGCTGGTGGCGAGCGGGGCGGCGGCGAGTCGGAGCAAGCTCATCCAGGTGGCCCTCCAGGAGAAGCTCGGACGTCTCGACCGCGCGCTCCTGGCACGTGAGTGCTCGAAGCTGGACCCGATCGCCGAGCAGGCCCTCGCGGAAGAGGGCTTGGCCGAGGATTTGGCGACTTGGCCCCCCTACTGAGGGGCGACATCGTCTGGGCCGACCTCGATCCCACCAGAGGTTTCGAGCAGGCAGGCCGTCGCCCGGTCCTCGTGCTGAGCGAGGACGTGTTCAACGCGCGCTCCGGAACCGTGATCGCGTTGGCCATCACCAGCCAACGGCCACGCGCTGGCTTTCCCCTCACCTTGCCGCTCAGCTCGCCGGATTTGCCAAAGTCCTCCTGGGTCAAGATCAGCCAGATCCGAACCCTTGCCACCGAGCGGCTTGGCCCGCCGGTTGCGCGCGCTTCGAAGGAGGACCTTGCCCAGATCCTCGAAGGGCTCTGGAGCATCCTCGGAGGCATCTGACCAAGCCCGCCTGATGGCTCCCCGAGCGCCGGCCTTGCCGGGGACTAATACCCCAACTACCCGACAGGCCCGACAGGCGGTACTGTCCTAGTTAGTTTTCCGGGGCCGGCCGCCGACGTGCTCCACGGCCGGAAGCAGTCCGACCAGGTCCGCGATTGACCAGACCCGCGTGGTGACGCCGGCGCGGGTGATCGACGGGTCGGCAGGGGTCGTTCCGACCTCGCGGGTCGTCTCGACCGCCAAGTCGTAGAGCACCCGGCCGGCGTGGCGGACGGCCTCGCGATCGGCCGGGTCGTCCAGGAGTTGAAGCATCGTCTCGCGGAAGGAGTCAGACTCCTCCCAAGGGGGCGGGGTAGACTGCGGGCGGTCGGGCATGGACTCTGCTCCTTGCTCGGCAAGTCCTCGGCGGGAGGTTCGCCCCTTCCGCCGGGGGCGTCTGTCTGGTGCGGGAAGGTACGGTCCTCCCCTTTCAGGGAGGACCGTAGCGCAGATCGGGGGCGCCGGGCCGGCCGCCGGGTGCGGGAAAACAAACTAGGACAGTACCCGGCAGGCGTCCCACTGGACTTGCGGGCGGCTACCCCTTAGGCTCTGCGCGCCGGCGCCCCCCGGCCGCGGTCGGTCAGGGGGTAACCTGCGCGATTCCATGGCCTTGCTCAAGCAGATCGTCGACTCGGTGCTGCACCTCGACCGCTCCCTGGGCGCGGTGCTGCGGCAATACGGCACCTGGACCTACCTGGTGCTGTTCCTGATCGTGTTCTGCGAGACCGGCCTCGTGGTGCTGCCCTTCCTGCCCGGCGACTCGCTGCTGTTCGCGGCCGGCGCCTTCGCCGGGCTCGGAGCGCTGTCCGCCTGGTGGCTGATCGTGCTGCTGACGGTGGCCGCCGTGCTCGGCAACACGGTCAACTACTGGGTGGGGCACCTGGTGGGTCCGCG
>Ga0210405_10000469_pt1 | contig 53869 bp, 40 predicted proteins | sample IncBWH11MmetaG_FD_155492 | JGI IMG/M metagenome (GOLD analysis project Ga0210405, IMG submission 155492) | Forest soil microbial communities from Barre Woods Harvard Forest LTER site, Petersham, Massachusetts, United States - Inc-BW-H-11-M | ecosystem: Environmental > Terrestrial > Soil >...
CTGCCGGCGGAACTCGGGGGCGTACGGGGGACGGTGTCTCTGCGGCATCGTGGACTCCTCTCTCCCCAATCATGGGGTGTCCACGAAACCGGGGCAACTCCAGTGCAGGTCGCTGCCCGAGTGATGGAACCTCGGATGGATCTCGATGTCCTCCCAGGCAATGAAGAACACCTTGCTACCATTTTGCAGCGAGAGGTCGGGAGGCGCCGAGCAGTGAGCATTGAAATTGGGTTCCTTTATCCGCAGCGCAGGGAAATGATATGGCACCTGCATTCCTCCATACATCCCTGCGGGAGTCAGCGCGTTGAGCAGCAACACCGTAACCTTGTTCCTGGCCTTGTTGGGGACGAAGGCGACGAGGCCCTCGATCTCGATCCTGAGAGTGAATGCCATTGTTTAACCCCCTTTCGAGAAATGCGGGATAAGGATGCTTGACAGCCGAAATGCCGCCCAATCGAACTGCGTTTGCCTGCCGCCGTCGAGCCGGCGCACTTGCGTCAGCCGCAGTGCCTCGACTGGATCTACGCCGCGGCGGATCAAGCGATGGAACTGGATGAAAAAGTCGGCAGCTTCACGGTCGTCGATTTGCCACAGGCTATCGACGACGCGCGCCGCACCCGCGGCAAGAAACGCTTGGCCCAGGCTCCAACCGCCTCCGGCCTCGCGAGGCTTGCCGCAGCTCGCCAGCACAACGAGGTTTAGGCGATGCAAATCATTCTTCATGATGTCGCCGGCCGACAGAGTGCCAGCGTCGCGACGCGCCGGGCCGCCGGAAGGCGCGAGCAACAGGAATGGTGCTGCGGCGATCTCGACGGAATGAGCGCCGAAATGGGCGATGTCGCAGGAGCTTAGCGACGCGAGGACATTCGACGGCGTGGCGGCTTGGCCCAGCAGCACCGTGCTGGAGTTATAGAGTGATTTAATGGCCAAGGCTTCGTCTCGACTCGCCGGCAGCGGACTCAATTCGGGGAAGATGCCGCGGTCGAAGGCAGGATCGGCCGCCACCAGCAACCGTTCGAATCGGCGCGCCTGCAGACCTGGCGAGCTCTGCAGGGCGAAGATGCCGGGAGCCTCCATGACCCCTTGGTCCTGGACCAGGTAGCGGCCGCTGGTCCGGCTGATCAAGGCGTTAAACGGCACACCATGCAGCATCTCATCGGGAATGAAGACGAGGAGAGGTTTGTCACGAACTTCCCTGGGCAGCGGCCGAACGACGAGATCATAGAGGTCGGCCAGGCTGGCGCGTGCTGCATCGACCTGATGGTTTGCTCGCGAGGCGGCAAATCTGGCGAGCAATTCTGCGAACCGCACTGCACCTACCTGCTGGTCGCTCCACGAGAGGCCTTCTCGCGTCAGGCTCCAGGTCAGCAGGCGGTCGGCGAATGCTGCCAACTCGATCACAGCCACATTCTCGGGCAGCTGGTGTATGATTCCCTCGAGACCCTGGCGCGAGTGCTCCGCCAGCGAACCGTTGCGCGACTGTTCGGCATAAACGAGAGCAGTCCAGGGATCGTGATGCAACTGCCACTCGAGGCGTGTCAGCTCCCGAAGACTCGGCAGCGATCGCGCGGCGAGCTGCAGGCGTTGGCTCGGATCGATCCGGGCTGCTCGGGTGCCGAGCTCGTGCAGGCTTGCCGCAACATCCTGCTCGGCGAGGCCGGCTTCCCCGAGCTGGAGATAGCCTCGAGCGCGTGCCAGGAGTAGGTCGGTGCGTGGCAGGGTGAACCCCCGGGCACTGTAGAAGGCGAGCGCGGTGGTGAGGTCGCGAATCGCTTGTCGCGGATTTCCGGGCAACAGCGCTGCGCTGGCGGCCGAGAGCGCATCGGCCCACAGGCGCTGCCGCAACGCGACGTCGGGGATGGCGGCGGAGAAGCGAGTCACCGCTGACAGGTCGGCATCGAGGCTGGTCCTGTTCGATCTTTGCGCGTCGAGCGGAATACGTCTGAGATACGCCTCGGCGATGAGGTGAGGGTCGCCGAGATCTAACGCGACCTGGATGGCCTCGGCTTGGAAGCGCCCGGCTGCTGCCGGTTCGCCGTCTTGGAGCGCGGCAGTTGCTGCAACCTGGAGCGCATTCTGTAAGCGAATGCCACCGGCCCCGCTTTCGAGTGCCAGGGCCTTCAGGGTATGTCGCCATGCCCTTGCCGGCTGGCCGAGGAGATAGAGGTTTTCCGCCAGCAAGATGTGCACAGCCCCTAGGTTCTCAGACTCGCGCAAAGCAGCGAAGGCGGCGAGAGAGGTCGAGTACTCCCGCAGCGATTCGGCGAAGCTGCCCTGTACGAGCTCGATCAGGCCTTTGATCCAAAGGATGCGGCCACGCAAGGCAAGATATCTGTCAGGCAGCCCGTCGGCCAGCGCGTCGAGGCGAGAGGTTGCCCGTCGATAATCCGGCATCTGGTAATCACATAAAGCGATGTTCAATCCGGCCCAGAGGGCCAGCGGATTACCTGCGGCATGGAGCTTGGCCATGGCTCTGCCAAAGCCATTCCTCGCCGCCCGATAATCTCCGCGGTCGTAGCTGGCCTGGGCGGCTTCATAGGCGAGCTCTCCTGCCAGCAGCCGCTGACGGCGCCGCGGCACCACCAGGGCGCGGTCAACCGCTGCAAGGGAGTCGGCGAGCAAGCCGTCGCCCCGGTTGCGGCCCTGAGCCGCGGAGATCGACCGCGCCACCGCGAGGTGGCCTTGCGCCGTCGCCGCGTCGCCTTTCGCGAGGGATCGCGCCCAGGCTGGTAGCAGGTGGCCCTCGGCTTCTAGCCTGCACTCCTGCGGGAATTCGAGGACCAGGCGATCCACTCGTTCCTGGTTCCCGGCGAGCGCTGCAGACCGGAGTTGGGCCAGCGCCGCCTTTGCCGCGCTTGGTCGAGAGCGGCCGGAGAGTCCGGCGATGCGTCCGCGAATCTCTGCGGCCCAGGGGGAGCCGGCATCGAGCCGAAGGTAGTCCTGCCAAGCCACTCGTGCCTGGATCTGCAGCTGAAGCTTCTCGAGAGCCAGGGCTCGATTGAAAAGAGCCTCGAGCGACGATGGCGCCAGTTGGACGGCTTGCTCGGCCCATCCGAGCGCTTGAACCAGGAGCCTGGGATCGTCCTGGGCCGCTGCCAGCAACGCCGCTGCGAGATCGGTGAGCAAGGCGACATCGCCGGGTTTCCCGGCGACAGCTTGTTGCAGGAGCGCGGCCGCCGCAGCGGGCTGTGCTGAGACGAGCTTGATCAGGGCAAGATCGCCGAGGTTGTCGGGTGTTGGGTAGCGTTCAGCCCGGTCGCGGATCCACCGGAAGAGCGGCAAGACTTCAGGGTGGCTCGCGGGCCGGCCGGCCCGCACTTCTTTGAAAGTGGCATACGGTTCGCCGACCCAACGACCTTCGAGCGCGCGGGAAGCGACGAACGATGCGAGCACGCGGCGCGCGGGTGCGACGCTGGCAGACACCGGAGAGTTGGCCGGACGCTGCGCGGGGAGGCAGAGAGTGAGGGCGCCTGTCGCCAGCGCTAGCGGAACACGCCAGCGAAGTCCGCCCGGCTCTCGCCGTTGATTCCCGCGGAAGTGCATCGGTTCTTGCCGTTCATCTTCACTCTACCAGTAAAATGGCGGTAACAATTGCTCTACGATCAATTGGAATATCGCCATTGCTCTATGGAGTGGAGGCTAGAACGGGATGGTGAGCAGGTTGAGGATGGTGAACCTCGGGCCGTAGGCCGACTGGAAGATGCCGATGCCTTCGGCCGGACGGATGAGGTTCACGCGGTCGAAGAGGTTGAGGAAGATCAGGCGATCGGTCAGCTGGCCCAGACCCGGGATGCGGAAGGTGTGCTGGGCATTGGCGTTGACCTGGAAGATCGGCGGCAGCGACCGCTGGTCGGCGAAGCCGCCGACCAGGCCGCTGCTGTAGATCGCATCCAGGCCGCAGCTGTAAGGGCGGCGGTCGTAGGTGGCGCCGGCGGCGATGCCCACCAGCGGCTGGTGGTCGAGCGGGATGTGGTGGCCCTGGATGAAGGCGAGCTCGTCCGGGTCGAAGTTGAACTGGCCGGTGACGACTCCGGTCTGGGAGTTCCTGCCGAGCGTGACGTTGGTGTACGCCGATAGATTGCCCGCCTTGTAGCCGAACGCCATCTCGGCGCCCCAGATGTAGCCGTGGCCGTAATTGAACGGGGCGAAGATCGGCACCTCGCCGAACTGTCCGGTGTCCAGGTAGTGGTGGGTGTTCTCGTAGAAGCCGTCGAGCGACATCGTCAGATGTGGCGTCGGGCGATGGACCACGCCGGCGTCCCACTCGTAGTCGTCCTCGGTCAGCGGGTTGGAGATGCCCGGCGGCCCCGCCGCGGTGGTGCCGGCGAAGACGACCGAGGCGTTCGGCGGGATGCCGAGGAAGCTCGGCACCTGCAGGTAGCGCGCAAACCCGGCGTGCAGCGTGGTGCTCGGGGTCAGCAGATAGGTGAGGTTCGCGGTGGGGTCGAGTTGGTTGCGATCGGTGAAGCCCGTGAGGTCGTCCCAGCGCAGCCCGAGGTTGGCGCGCAGCCGATCGTCGATCTGCCACAGGTCGTCGAGGTAGAGGCCCGACACGACGTTGGTGGCGCCGGTGCGGTCGCCGACGTGGATCGGCACGTCGCTGGTCGGCTCCCCGCCGGCATCGGTGGGGAACACCAGCGAGGAATCGTTGGCCGCGACCCGGTAGGTCCCGAGGTAGAAGCCGGCGCCCAGGGTGTGCCGGCCCAGGTGATAGGTCAGGTCCCCCTGCAAGGTGTTGTCGACGTCGTCGTGCGACGCGGTCGACGCGACACCCTGGAAGACCAGCTCGCCGGCATTGTCGGGCCTGAAGCTCTGGTCGATGGAATGGATCGTGTACGCCACCTGATAGTTGACGTTCTGGCCGAGCGCGCCGCGGAGCGACACCGACACCAGGTAGTCGCGAAAGTCGAGATGGGAGTCGATGTTCGCCGATCGCAGGCTGCCGGACCCGGCGAGGGCAAAGGCCGGCGCCAGGTTGGGCACGTTGGGCAGCTGGTTGTCGCTGGCGGCGGTGGAGGCGACAAGGCTCAGCTTGGTGGTCGGGTCCAGCTGGTAGGTGAAGAAGCCGAACGCCTGGCCCTGATCCGCCAGGTCGTGGATCGGCGTGGGACCCGGCGTGGCCGAGCTGAACGCCGTGTTGCCATGGCCGTAGAGCGAGCTGACGTAGTAGCTGAGCTTGCCGCTGCAGCCGCCGTACTGGACGCCGGGTTGGATGGTGTCGCGCTGGCCGCCGAGGATGGTGAGGCTGCCGCCGGGCTGGTTGCAGCCGTCCTTCGTCGTGATGTCCACGACGCCGCCGGTGGCGTAGCTGTAGCGCGCCGGCAGGATGCCGTCGAGCAGGTCCAACTGCTGGATGAAGGCCGGGTTGATCATCGACAGGAACGGCGGGTTGGTGTTGATGTCGAGCGGCACCAGGACCCCGTTGATCTGGTATTGGAACTGCGGTCCCTCGGTGTTGCGGATGTGGATCTGCTGGTTCTGGTCGATGGCCACCCCCGGCATGCGGGCGAGCACGTCGGTCAGGGCGGTGCTGGCGCCTGCCGGCAGGCTGTCGATCTGCGGCGCCCCGACCGTGTAGTCGTTGGCGCCGGTCGTCGATACGCCCGGCCCTTCGAGCGGCGGCGCCTGCACCACCACGGTTTCCGCGAAGCCCGGCGCCAGCGCGATCGCCAACGGCTGGCCGCCCGGCAGCGGCAGCAGCACGTCTTGCACCGCCGGCCTGAAGCCGGTCCTGAGCGCGGTCAGCCTGTACGATCCGGCCGCCACCCTGCCGATCGCGAACTGGCCGTGCGAGTCGGTGATGGATCGGGCGACGAGGGCGCCGTCGGCGGTGAGAATCTCGACCTCCACTCCCGCCAGCGGCCGGCCCGACGAATCGGCGATCGCCCCGCGTACCGATGCCTGGTCCGCGAAGGAGGGAAAGGCGGTTGCCACGATGAAGACCAGCACCCCGACGCCGACCCGGAGTCGTCGTTTATAGCTCATGCGCAAATCCCCGTTGTCAGGCCGCGGCTGAGCCGCGGTGGATCCAAGCGCGAGCGGCGATCCGGGGGCAACTCTCCCGAGGCCTTCGCCCAACCGCGCACCCTGGCGAGCTGCCTTATCTCCTCGCCCACAAGGCTTTCTTCGCACCCGGCTTATTTATATTGAGACTCAGTCTCAATAATATGATCTATACTGGACCAAATCGCTCCGGATTTGTCAAGAGCCCCGCTTCGAGGAGGCGCACGGCTGCGACCTCGAGAGCCGCGGGCCTCGGCACGGAGCGGCCGAGCGCCGGCGCTCGATGTCTCTCGCCGCAAATCGATCGACAATTTTTAATTGCTGATATGATATCGAATAGCAAAGACTTAGGAGACGTCATCGCCCTGCGGTGGACGCCTTGCCGCCAATCGCCTCGCAGAGGAGGCGGGCTGGCGCCAGCCCGAAGCCGAACCATGCAGCTCTGTCCAACAAGGAGAGAAGAATGCGCAAGTCGCTCATCTTGGTCGCCGTTGCCGCGCTGTCGGTAGCGTTCATTCCCGCCGCGTCCGCCGGGGTGCTCTGCGGCAGCACCGCGATGGTCCCGACGGCCCAGGCGTTCCTGGCGACCTCCACGCCGGCGGTCCAACCGGACCTGTTCGCGCCGAAACCGACCCCGGTCCGGTGCGGTCCCTACTGTGATCTGCTCGAGGGGGGCACCACGCCGACGGAACAGGGATCGGGCTCCTCATGCACCAATGCCCAGGCCAGCCTGACCTCTCAGCTCCTGGATCTCGCCAACTCCTTTTGCGAGACCAATAACGGTACGCGCTCCTGCAGCCAAACGCTCACCGTCACCGTCGCCTGCCATATGACCTCGCCCGGCGTCTATCAGGAAAACGGCTACTACACCTTCGGTTGCCGGGACACCACCTGTTGACCCCGGTGCTCCGCTCTAGCGCCGCGCGAAACCGGAGCGGTACGGGATAGGAAGACCTGCCGGCCGAGCGCCGCCGCGGCTCGGCCGGCAGCGCTTTCGCGGCTGCGGGAGGCCTGGCTGCTATGCTCGGAGCGGCGGCGGCCGCGCGCCTTTCCTGGCCGGCAGGGTGAGCCGCCGCCGGAGGGCCTGCGATGGCGATGGCGGGGACCGGCAGCCTGCGGGTGGTGGTGCTGAAGCCCAGCAAGTACGCGGCCGATGGCTACGTCGAGCGCTTCCGGCGCGGCTTCATGCCCAACGCCACCGTCGCCTACATGCGCAGCCTGACACCCGCCGGACCCTCGGCGGCATGGCCGGTACCGTCGGCCTCGGCGGTGCGCGAGGTGCATGCCGTCGACGAATACGTCCACACCGATCTCGACTATCTGTCGCTGCTGCGCCGCGAGCCCGGGCGGCGGACGCTGCTGGCGCTGGTCGGGGTGCAGAGCCACCAGCTGCACCGGGCGCTTGACCTGGCGGCCTACGCCCTCGCCAACGGCGTCGAGGGCTGCGTGCTCGGCGGCCCGCACCCCGGCGCGCGGCTGCCCGTTCACCTGCAACTTCTGCTCGGTGATCAAGATCGCCGGCCGGCAGGTGCGCAGCCAGCCGCTCGGCGTCACCCTCGCCTCGCTGCGCGCCGCCAAGGCGGCGGGGGTGAGCTACATCATGTTCACCTCCGACAACTTCAACAAGGTGCCGGAGGTGGCGCCGCTGCTCGCGGCGATGATCGACGAGCGCCTCGAGCTGCCGTTCTTCGCCCAGTGCGACGCGCAGGTCCACCGCCAGGAGGGGCTGGTGGAGCAGATGGCGCGGGCGGGATGCTTCCAGATGTTCGTCGGCGTCGAATCGTTCCGCCGCGAGGTGCTGGCCGAGGCTCACAAGCTGCAGAACCAGCCGCGCCACTACGCGCGGATCGTCGAGCTGTGCCGCGCCCACGGCATCACAAGCCACTTCTCGAACATCCTCGGCTTCCCCGGCGACACCGCGGCCGGCATCGCCGAGCACCTGCGCGAGTTGCAGGCGCTACGCCCCGACGTGGCGTCGTTCTACGTCCTGACGCCGATCCCGGGCACCGAGCAGTACGACGACTTCCTCGCCCGGGGGCTGATCACCGAGCGCAACCTGGACCGCTTCGACGGCGCGACGCTCAATTGGCGGCACCCGCGGCTGTCCGCCGCCGAGCTCGAGGGGGCGCTGTTCCGCTGCTACCGCGAGTACTACGCCGCGCCCGCGGTGGCGGCGCGCCTCGCCCGGCTCGCCCGCCTGCCGCGCGACTTCCGGGCTGCCGGCCGGCTGGCCTCGGTGTTCGGCTATGCGGTGCAGGCGCGCCTCGCCGCGCGCCGCCGCACCCATCCGATGGCCGGAGGTATCCTCCGCGTCCGCCGCGACCGCGCCGCCGACTACGCCGGCTGGCGCCGCGCCCGCTTCGGCTGCGAGCTGGCGCCGCTGCCGCGCAGCCTCGCCCTGTCGGCCGCCGACGACGCCCTGAACCGCCGGGCGAAGCTGCCGCCGGCGCGCCAGGCCTAGCCCGGCGTCAGCCCGGCAGGTACCGCCGGACCCCTGGCGGGTATACACTCGCTACGACTTACTGGAACACGGAACCCGGGATGCTGGCGCTGAGGTGGCACACCTGGCGCTCGCTCCACTCCTGCACGACGAGGTCGCCACGCGCTGGGTGATCGACAACGTCCACGACTCGCTGGCCGCCTTCGACGCCGACCTGCACGCGCGTGCGGCGCTGGCCGCGGGTCGGCTCGATCCCGATCCCGATACCGAGATGCGGCGGGTGACGCGGCCGGCGACCGGGCCGCCATGAGACGCTCGGCGGCGGTGCCCATGCAGAGAGTCCGCAGCCTCCGCGTCCGCTTCGTGCTGGCCATCGCGACGCTGGTGGCGGTGGTGCTGATCGCCAACAGCCTGGTGCTGGCGCTCGCCAACCGCCCGCACCTGCGCGACGACCTGGAGCGCCGCGCGCGGGCCTACGCGCGCCTCTCGGTGGCCCAGGTCTGCAACGCCTACGAGACCTACTACGCCAGCGGCTACAGCAAGTTCCGCGAGATCCTGCAGGACGAGATGCGGCTCGATCCCGACCTGCTGCGGCTCGCCGTCTACGACACCGGCGGCAAGGTGCTGTTCGACTCGCGGGAGCTCCGCGACGATCTGGCCGGCCTGACGCCGGGCGTTCCGGCGCCCGCCGCCGGCGCCCCGGGAGCGGGAGAGCCGAGGCTGCTGGCGGCGGTGCAGGCGATGGCCCCCGCGGCCTGGGAAACCGAGGGCGGCCGGGATTACGTGGTCGTCGCGCCCTACGTCGAGGAGTGGGGGCGTCACCGCTACTCGGTGGCCTACACCTTCAGCTACGACAGCCTGCGCCTGGCGGCTCTGGCGGCGGGCTGGCGGATCTTCTGGCTGTCCGCCGGCTCGCTGGCGCTGGGCGTGCTGATCGCCATCCTGCTCGCGGCGCAGAGCGTGCGGCCGATCGAGGCGCTGACCCGCGGCGCGCGCGACCTTGCCGAGGGCCATCTCGCGCGCCGCATCGAGCTGGCGACCGGCGACGAGTTCGGTGCGCTCGCCGCGACCCTCAATCAGATGGCGGAGAGGCTGGCGCAGACCATCTCCGACCTCGAGGCGAGCAACCGGACGCTGGGGCGGATGAACCTCGAGTTGCAGCAGCTGGACCGCATGAAGAGCGACCTGCTGGCCAACGTCAGCCACGAGCTGCGTACGCCGTTGACCGCCATTCAGGGTTACACCGAGGCGATGGACGAGGGCCTGCTGGGCGAGGTCAACGACCAACAGCGCGACGCCTTCAAGGTGGTGCGGCGCAACACCAGCCGGCTGATGGGGATGATCGAGCAGCTGCTCGCCTTCTCGCGCCTCGACGTGCATGAAGCGCACGAGGGGCACGAAGCGCACGAGGCGCGCGAGGGGCAGGACGGCCGAGCAGGCCAGGAAGGGCAGGAGGGGTGCGCGGCGCAGGAGGGGCAGGAGGGGCACGGGCCGCGCGAGACGCCGCCCGCGGGCGCCGCGCCGCTGCCCGGAATGGCGCGCGTGCAGCCTTGTGCCTTCGACCTCGCCGAGGTGGCGGCGGAGGTGGTGGCCGAGGTGCGCGCCGGCAGCCATGCCGGGCCGCCCGACCTGGCGCTCGAGGTGTCGCCGGCTGGAGCCGCCGCCGGTCTGCCGCCGGTATGGGGGGATCCGGAGGCGATCGCTCAGGTGCTCGAGAACCTGGTCACCAACGCGGTGAAGTTCTCGCCGCCCGGCGGCGCGATCCGGGTGCGGCTGACCGCGCGGGGCGAGGAGGCGGAGGTGGCGGTCGCCGACCGCGGCATCGGCATCCCGCCGGCGGCGCGGGCGAAGATCTTCGAGCGCTTCTACCAGGTGGACGGTTCGTCGACGAGGGCCTACGGCGGCATGGGGTTGGGGCTCGCCATCGTGCGCGAGATCCTCGCCGCTCACCAGCGCGAGATCCTGGTCGAGAGCGAGGAGGGCCGCGGTTCCACGTTCCGCTTCACACTGCCTTTCGCCGCCTGCCCGGGGGCCGCCGGCGCGGCGCCGGCAGCCGCCGAACGGCGACAGGGTGCGGCATGAAGCAAGCGAAGATCCTGGTGGTCGACAACGAGCAGGACGTGATCGAGGTCCTGCGCCTGGTGCTGGGCAAGCACGGCTACCAGGTGCTCGCGGCCGCCTCCGGCATGGATGCCCTGACCCAGGCGCAGAGCGAGCTTCCCGACCTGATCCTGCTCGACATCATGATGCAGCAGATGGACGGCTGGGAGGTGCTCAAGCTGCTCAAGCTGGACGAGCGCACCTCGGCGATCCCGGTGGTCATGCTGTCGGCGCGGGTCGAGCCCAAGGACAAGATCCGCGGCCTGCAGGAAGGCGCCATCGATTACGTCACCAAGCCTTTCGCGGTGCGCGAGATGGTCGAGAAGGTCGCGGCCGCCCTCGGTGGATCGCCGGCGGCACCGGGCGGCCCGGCGGCGGGGCCCGGCGGATCGGCGGCGCCGGAGAGGAGCGAACGCTCCGGCCGCCAGGAGGGCGAGGTGAGCCGCGAGTGAGCGACCAGCGCTATTGGGAGCTGCGCGCCGAATGGCTCAAGCTGCGCGGCTACCTGTTCGATCCCAACACCGGGCTGCCGGCTCTGCCGGCGGTGGTCGAGGACGTGCGCCGCCGCCTGGAGGACGGCGAGGCGATGGGCCTGATCTATCTCGACCTGGCGAGCGGCGAGCGCCTCGAGTCGATCTGCGGCTGGCAGGCCTACGACCGGTTGCTCAAGCAGGTGACCGCGGCGCTGCTCGAGTTCCGCGGCCGCTCGCTGACGCCGCGCGACACCGTGGCGCTGACCGCGGTGCGCGGCGACGAGTTCCTGGTCTTCGTCGGCCCGCGCGACGGCCAGGGGCTCGACGAGCGCCGCCTGACGCGGCTGCGCGAGCGCCTGGCCGAGGACCTCTTCGCCAGGCTGCGCCTCGAGGTGGACAGCGAGGTGCCGCAGGGTATCGCGATCTCCTGCGGCAGCGCCATGATGCAGATCGACCCCACGGTGCGCATCGAGCGCGCGATCTACCAGGCGATCGAAGAGGTGCGCACCATCTGCCGCCGGCAGCGCGAGCGCCGGCACGGTCTGCGGCTCAACGAGCTGCGCCGCATCCTGGCGGCGCGCGACGTGATGATCCGCTACCAGCCGATCGTGCGCCTCGACGACGGCGTCATCCACGGCTTCGAGGCGCTGTCGTCGGGCCCCTCCGGCGACATCTTCGAGAACCCCGAGATGCTGTTCTCCTTCGCCGAGGAGACCGAGCAGATCGTCGAGCTCGAGCGCCTCTGCCGGCAGCAGGCGATCCGCGGCGCCGCGCGCCTCAACTCGCCGCAAAAGCTGTTCATCAACTGCTCGGTGCACGGCTTCGTCGATCCCGACCTGGTGTCGGCGCCGCTGCTCGAGGAGGTGCGCCGGGCGGGTCGGGAGCCGCGCGACATCGTCTTCGAGGTCACCGAGCGGGTGGCGATCACCGAATGGAAGGAGTTCCGCGCCATCCTGGCGGCGCTACGCGACATCGGCTTCTCGATCGCCATCGACGACATGGGCGCCGGCTACTCGTCGTTGCAGACGGTGGCCGAGGTCGAGCCCGACTACCTGAAGTTCGATCTCTCGCTGGTGCGCGACATCCACCTGTCGCCGATCAAGCGCAACCTGCTCGAGACGCTGGTGGTGCTGGCGGACAAGATCCACGCCCGGGTGATCGCCGAAGGGGTGGAGAGCGCCGAGGAGTTCCAGGCCCTGCGCGCCATGGGGGTGCCGTTCGCACAGGGTTTCTACTTCGCGGTGCCGGCGGCGCTCACCAGCCCGGTGCCGCTCGAGCTGCCCGGCCGCTTCGGCGCGGCCGGCGGCGAAGGCGGGTAGCCTCAGCGCCGGCGGAACTCCCGCGCCAGGATGTAGCCGTCGCGGCGCGGCTGCCAGATCAAATCGTCGCGCACCCCGAAGAGATTCCAGGGCACGTCGAGCGGGATCAGGGCGAGGTCCTGCATCAGCAGGTGCATGCAGCGCTCGAGCAGCGCCCGGCGGCTGAGCATGTCGAGCGTCGAACCGCTCTCCTGGATCAGCGCGTCGAGCGCGGCGTTGTGGTATTCGGCGAAGTTGCCGTCGCCGTAGCCGAGAGCCGCGTCGCGGCTGTGCACCATGGCGTCGAACAGGTCGCTGGCGTCGGCGGAGGGCGCGAGGATGGCGCCGAGGTAGAAGTCCACGCGGTGGGCGAGGAGGCGCGGGAACAGCTCGCCCCACGGCCGCTCGACCAGCCGGACTCGGATGCCGGCCTCGGCCAGCTGGCGGCGGAGCTCGGCCGCCTGGCGCCCCGGGCGCAGCTCGAGGTCGAGGTCGATGCCGCCGGCATAGCCGGCCGCGGCCAGCAGGCGCCGGGCCGCGGCCAGGTCGCGGGCCGGCGGCGCGATGTCCGGGGCGTAGCCGAAGACGCTGCGGCTCACCAGCTGGCCGGCCGGCAGGCCCTCGCCGTGCAGCGCCTGCCGCACCAGGGTGGCGCGGTCGATCGCCAGGTCGATGGCCTGGCGCACCCGCAGATCGGAGAGCGGCGGCCGGCCGGTCTTGAGCATCAGGAAGTTGACCATCAGGCTGTCCTGTTCGAGCAGGCGGCAGCCCGGCGCGGCGCGGATGCGTTCGAGGTTCTCCGGTCCCGGCTCCTGGACGAGGTCGAGGCCGCCGCGCAACAGGCGCGCCACCCGCTCGCGGCGGTCGGGCAGCGGCAGGAAATCCACCGCGCCGATGGCGGAAGGCCCGCCCCAATAGCCGTCGAAGGCGCGCAGCGCCAGGCGATCGCCGGGGCTGTAGGAGACCAGGCGATAGGGACCGGTGCCGACCGGCCGGCGGATCTCGGAGGGCGAGCCGGCGGGCACGATGAGCACGAAGGCGAGCTTGTTGAGCAGGATGGCGTAGGGGCGGCTGGTGGTGAGCTCGACGGTGTGGCGGTCCAGCGCGCGCACCCGGCTGACCGCCACCACGTAGCTGCCGAAGCCGCTGGCCGGGAGGGTGCGCGCGCGCTCGAGGCTGAACACGACGTCGGCGGCGGTCAGCTCGCGGCCGTCGTGGAAGCGCACGCCGGGGCGCAGGTGGAACACCCAGGTCAGGTCGTTGGGGTTCTCCCAGGAAGCCGCCAGGGCCGGGCCGACGCGCATCTCGGCGTCGAAGGCGGTCAGGCCCTCGTAGAGGTTGCGCAGCACCGAGTAGGTCAGCGCCTCGTTGCGCAGATGGGGATCGAGCACCAGCGGGTCGCTGTGCAGCCCGACGCGCAGCGGCCGCGGCGGCGGCGCGGTCCGGGAGCAGCCGGAGGCGAGGAGGACGGCGGCAACCAGGGCGGCAATCGGGGCGGCGGCGAGGAGCAAGGCGATGGCCGATCCGCGGGCCGAGCCGCAGGCGTGCCCGCCCGCGGCGCGGGCGGTGGTGCGGCGGAGCGCGGACTCGGGCGCGGACCTCACCATGGCGTGCTCCCTCGCCGGGCGGCGGATCGCGGGATGAGCAGGAACGCGAGGAGTCTAGCACCGGCGGCGGGCGGGCCCAAGGCGGGTCGGCCGTTTCTTCCATGGAGAGTTGCTTTCATATATCATCATATATCCTGTAGAGCATCAACTGCATGATCGGGACCCGACGCTATCGTTCGACCGCCCGCCTTTATGAGGCCTGAGGCAAGAGGAGCCGCACCATGAGCCAGAGCGAGGTGCAACGATTCCTGAGCGACCTCCGTACGGTCGCGGAACTGGCCGAAGAGTTTGCCCGGCGCAAGGACGACATGGAGGCGCAGGTCCGCTGGGCGAACGAGCGCGGATATCGATTCACCCTCGGCGAGGTGAAGGCGATCGTGGGCTCGGGCGAGCTGTCCGACGACGAGCTCGAGGAGGCCGCCGGCGGGTGGGATCCCAGCAACCCGCCGCCGAACCCGCCGCCGGGCTCGTGATCCGCGGGCCGTCCGCCGTGGCCCCGCGGTCGCCCGTCGACATGACGTTGGGCGGCTGGCTGGACGTGGTGCGGCCCCACCTCGCCGGGCCGCTCGCCGGCGAGGACGCGGTCGCCCGCGCCGGCCGGTCCGCCGAGCGACTTCCCGGCGACGCCTTGGGCGCGCTCGAGGTCCGCCTGGGCCCGCGCCGCGCCGACGTCGTGGACCTCGCCTGCCAGGTCACGGCCGGCGAGCAGGCCCGGGCCGTGCGCAGGCGGGTCTCGCCCCCCCACCTCGCGCGCTTCCTCGCCGCCTGGGCGCGCGGCGACCATCCGGAAGCATGCTCCCTGTGGCTGGAGTTCGACCTCGAGCGCGAGGCACCGGCGCGGCCGGTGCCCGGCGTCTGCGCCGCGCTCCCCGGGGAGGCTGCGCCGGCTCAGCTGGCAGGGGCGCTCGATCGGCTGCTGCCGGCGTTGCGCGGCCGGCCGCTGCCACCGCCGCAGCGCCGCTGCCTCGGGCATTGTCTCGCCGCGGTGCCGGCCCCGGGGAGGCTCCTCTATGCCGGCAGCATGGAGTCGCGCGGCGGCGGCGGACCGGTGCGACTCGTCATTGCGGGCCTCGCCCCGCCGGCCCTCGCCCGCTACCTGCGCCGCGTGGCGCCCGCCGCCGTCGCCGCTGCGGCGGCCGCGGCGGCGCCGCTCGCCGCCGCCTCCCGCGTCCTGCTCTCGTTCGACGTCGCCGAGGAGGTAACCGGCCGCGTCGGTTGGGAGTGTTCGTACCGGCGCCTGCCATCGCGCGAGCCAGGCTGGGCCATGCTGTTGGCGCGCTGGACGGCGGTGGACCTGGTGACCGCGGCGCAGTGCGCGGCGCTGCTGGCCTGGCCGGGGTACGACTCGGCGTGGTCTGCGGCTCCGCGCTGGCCGCCTGTCTCCGGCGCCGCCGCCGGCATCTTCGCGGTCCGCTGCTTGAGCCACCTCAAGTTGGTCTGCGACCCGGCCGGGCCGCCCGCCGCCAAGGCCTACCTGCTGTTTGGGTTGCTGCGGTCCCGGCGTCACGCGACGGCCGCCGGCTGAGCGGGCGGGTCCAGGCGCAGCTCGAGCGCCAGGCGGCGGGCGCGTTGGAGCAGGCGCTCGAGGCCCAGCTCCGCGAACGTCGCCGCCGCCTCCCGCAGCTCCGCCGCCGCCCCCGCCGCGTCGCCGTCCTCGCTGCCGAGCGCCGCGAGGTCGAGCCGTGTGCGCGCTGCCTCCATCGCCGCCGCGAGGTCGGCGAAGACCGCGAGCGCCGCGCGCAGGTGCGCCGCCGCCGCCGGCCGGTCGCCGGCGCCGCGGGCGAGCCGGCCCAGGGCGCGTAGCGCCAAGCCCTTGCCATAGCCGAACCCCGTCGCCTCGGCCACTGCCAGGGCGCGGCCGGCCCTCCGACGGGCCTCTTCGACGTATCCTTCGGCGCTCTCGACTTCGGCGAGGAAGGTCGACAACCATCCCTCGAGCTGCTCGAAGCCGGCCTCCTCGAGCGCCGCGATGGCCGGCGCGAGCGCCGCACGCGCCGCCCGGAGGTTGCCGTGCTCGAGCTCGGCGTACCCGAAGAAACCCTGGGCGGCGGCGGTGTTGAGGGGATCGCGCGAGCGCTCGAGGCCCCGCTGGCAGGTGGCAATGCCGGCCTCGACCTCACCCATCGAGACCTGGAAGTAGCCGACGCTCCACGACGTGTCGAGCCGCGGGTCCTCGAGCTCCTCGCCGATTGCGTGCGCCTCGGCCATGGTCGCCAGCGCCTCCTGCCACCGTCCCAGGGCAAACTGGTTGAAGCCGATCGCCCAGAGCGCCTGCCCGCGCCACCAGCGCTCGCCGGCGCCCGCCAGCAGCGCCACCGCCTCGTGGCCGCTCGCGATCGCGGACGCGAACCGCCCGGAGACGAAGCCGTCGCGCGCGAGCACGTACAGCGCCTTGCCCTTGATGGCAGGGTCGCTGCACTGCCGCGCCCAGGTCGTCGCGCGCCGCGCCGCCTGCTCGGCCGCCTCGCGATCGCCGAGATAGCTGTGGTACAGCGCCAGCCAGAACTCGATGGCGCCGGCGAGCTCGGCGTCATCGAGGGTTGCGAGGCGCCCATGGTGACGCGCCAGCAGCTCGAGCGCTTCCCGGAAACGGGCCAGCGGCAGCAGCGAGGCGGCGAGCCGCCGCACCACGCGCAGCGCCTCCCGGTCGCGCTGCTCGGCTGGCAGCCGCTCGGCGTGGTCAAGCGCTTCGTACAGCGCCTGGGCGGCCTCGGCGTGCGCGTACCCCGCCGCCGCCTGTGCCGCGAGGAGCGTGAGGTAGATCACTGCCTGCGCGGGCTCCCCAGCCTGCGAGAAGTGACGGGCGAGGCCGGAGTAGACCTGGTCGAGCCGCCCGGCGTGCAGAGCCTCGAGCGCCCGACCGGCCGCGCCGTGCAGCGCCTGGCGCCGCGCCGTGAGCAGGCTCTGGTAGACGACCTCCTGGGTAAGACCGTGCTTGAACAGCCATGCAGGCTCCTCGATCCCGGGCATCTCGTAGACGAACTCCCAGCGCTGCAGGTCGCGCAGCATCGGCTTGATCGGCTCCGGACCCTCCCACAGCCGCTCGAGCAGGCGGCGGGTGAACTCGCGGCCAACGACCGACGCGGCCTGCAGCAGCCGCTTGTGCGCGTCGGGCAGGCGGTCGATGCGGGCCATCAGGACGCCCTGGATGGTGTCCGGCACCGCCGCCTCGGCCCAGCTGCCCCGCTCGAGGAGCGAGCGCGTCAGCTCCTCGAGGAAGAAGGGATTACCCTCCGCCTTGGCAAGGATCAGCCGGGAGAGCTCGTCCGGCACGCCGGTGCGCGCGAGGGCGCACTCGACGACGCGCTGGCACTCGCGGTCTCCCAGGCGGCGCAGCGCGATCTGGGTGGCGTACGACTTGTCCATCCACTGCGCCCGGTAGCCGGGGCGGTAGGTGAGGAGCAGTAGGACCGGCGTACCCGTCAGCCCCTCGACCAGGTACGACAGGAACTCCTCCGACGTCGCGTCCGACCAGTGCAGGTCCTCGATCTCGACGATGACGAGGCCGCCCCGGCCGGCGCCGCAGATCCACTGCCGCAGGGCCGCGAACGTCCGGCTCTGCAGTGCCCGCGCGGCCTTGCCGCCATCCGTCGCGCTCCCCTCGGCGTGCGACGCCGGCGCGGCGGCAGGAGCCCGCTCACCGTCCACCTCCTGGGGCAGGCCGAGGAGACGCAGGAGATGGGACGGCGCGGTACCGGCCACACCGAGCACCTCGGCCAGGCCCGTGCGCGCCTTGCGGGCGGCCTCGGCCGGCTCGTCGCCACCGTCGATGCGCAAGGCGCCCTCCAACATGTGGACGAGCGGCAGGTAGGGCACGGCACCGCCGAAGGAGACGCAACGCCCGGCCAGGCGGTACGCCGCCGTCTCCCAGGTCACCCGGCGAAACTCGTGCAGCAGGCGCGACTTCCCCGATCCGGCTTCGCCGGCGATGCCGACCACCTGCCCGTCGCCGCGCGCCGCCTGCTCGAGCAGCTCGCCCAGCACCGCGAGCTCCCGGTCCCGGCCGACGAAGGGAGACAAGCGCCCGCCGGCCAGCACCGCGTCGTCGGGGCGCCGCGGTCCGAGACCGGTGACGCGATAGGCGGCGATCGGTTCGCTCTTGCCCTTGACCGCCAGGGGTGGCAGGGCCTCGAGCCGGACGTCGCCCTGGATCAGCCGCGCCGTCCCCTCGCTTACGAGGATGGCGCCGGGTGGGGCAAGCTGCTGCAATCTCGCCGCGAGGTTCGTGGTGTCGCCGATGGCGGTGTAGTCCATGCGCAGGCGGTCGCCAATGCCGCCAACGACGACCAGGCCGGTGTTGAGGCCCATACGCAAGGCAAGCTCGACGCCGTGGCGCGCGGCCGGTTCGATGCCGCGGTCACGCAGCAGCCGCTGCACTCCCAGCGCGGCCAGCACCGCCCGCCGTGCGTGATCCTCGTGCGCCACCGGCGCGCCAAAGAGCGCCATGAACCCGTCGCCCAGGAACTGGTTGACGGTCCCCTCGTAGCGATGCACCTCCGACAGCGTCAGCTCGAAGAACTCGCTCAGCACGCCGTGCATCACCTCGGGGCCGAGCCGGTCGGCGATCGCCGTCGAGCTCACCAGGTCGCAGAACAACACCGTCACCTGCTTGCGCTCGCCCTCGACCGCGGTGCGGGTCTGCAGTACCTCCTCGCGCAGGTGCGGCGGCGTGTAGCTGACCGGGCCGGTGGCAGGCGCGGGGGGTGCCTCGCGCGCGGCCGGTGCCGGTGCGGCCGGCGGCGGCTCGCCGCCACTGAATGCGGCGCCGCACTCGCCGCAGAACCTGAAGCCGGGAAACGCCTGCGCCCCGCAGCTCGGGCAGGCGGTCCCCAGCCGCTCCCCGCACTGCCCACAGAACTTCATGCCCTGCGGGTTCTCGAAGTGGCAGTGAGGACAGTCCATGGTTCGCTACCTGGAGCAGTGTACGGGCGGCTGCCGGAGGCGACAAGCGGCGGGGCGCGCACCACGGGCGCTCATCGCAGGATCAGCGCCACGCCGGCCGCCATCGCCGCCACCGACACGAGCTTGCCCCAGGTCAACGCCTCGCCGAAAACTGCACGGCCGATCGCGACCGCCAGGAGATTGCCCAGCCCGCGCTTCACCGTCTCGACGACGCTCACCAGCACGAGCCGGATCGCGGCCAGCTGCAGGCCAAGCTCGAGCGTGCTGGCGACCAGCGCGCCCGCCAGCGGCGCCCAGGCGCCGCGGACCCCGCGCACCTCGCTCAGCTGGCGACGCGCGGCCAGGATGGCGAAGGTCCCCACGGCGCCGCCTGCAGTGAGAAAGAGGCCATGGAAGGGGGCGCTGGCCCGCCCGATGGCCAGCTTGTCGAGCGGGACGGTGAGCGACCATAGGAAGGCGGTCGCGGCCATCAGCCAGCCGCCGCGATGGGCGAGCATGGCCGCGAGGCGCCGCCGGCCGGTCGCCGCCCCCGCCGCTGCCACCTGCTCCGCCGTGCGCGCCGTGCTCGCCGGCGCCGTGGTGCTCCTCTCCGTCTCGGCGGTCCAGTGCAGCGCGAAGGCCCCGCCGACGACGAGTGTGATCCCCAGCCAGGCTGCGCCCGCGGGTCGCTCGCCCAGCAGGCCGAGACCAAGCAGGGTGGTGAAGGCCGGCGTCAACGAAAGCAGCGGCACCGTGAGCGACAGCGGGGCGATGCGCACCGATTCGACGAAGGCCAGGTTGGCGGCGAGGTTCAGCAGCAGCGACGCCGTGGCCGGCGCGAAGTAGGCGGGCGCGACCCGCACGCCGCCGGAGAGCGCCACCGCCGTACCGAAGAGCGGCACCGACGCGAGCGTCAGCACAAACACCATGGGCAGCGGCCGGAGGTGCCGCGCCGCGAGCTTGCGCGAGAGGTCGAACCCCGAGGCGGCGACGCTCGAGCCCGCGATCAGGAGCAGCGGCAGGGTGCCGACCGCCACCTCAGGCTCCGAGCACCCGCTTGACCATGCGGTCGAAGCGCTCGCCGGCCAGGTACACAGTGTCGAGCACGACCGGGTCCAGTTCGTCGTCGTCGCCATCCTCCGCGGCGGCCTCGGTGGGCGCGAGATCCGCCGCCCCGACGTAGCCCAGGCTGCGGTGCCGCTCCCGCACCGTGGTGGCGAGATAGATGGCGAGGGCGCGGTAGAAGCGGGCGGCGAACCCCGTGTCGGTGGTCAGCTTGGCGGCGAGATCGGCGCGCGGGATGGCGAAGACGGTCGAGTCCTCGCTCCCCTTGACCGTCGCCGAAGGCGGCCGCGCATCGAGGAACGACATCTCGCCGACGATCTCTCCGGCGTTGAGGCGCGCGATCTCGCGCTCCTCGCGGCCGGCGAGCCAGACCGAGAGCTTGCCCGCGAGCAGGATGAAGACGGCGTCGATGGAGGCCCCCTGCCGGATGAGGACGTCGCCCGCCGCCACGGCGCGCGAGCGCCCGTGAGCGAGCAGCCACTCGACGTCGTCGTCGGTCAGCTGGCCGAAGAGGAACAGCACCTTGCGCATGGCGCGCCTCAGGCGACCTGCCGGGCGGCGAGGCGGGTGAAGAGGCCGCCGCGCCCGAGCAGCTCGCGGTACGTGCCCGACTCGACCACGCGGCCGCCGTCCATCACGTAAATGCGGTCGGCCCCGGCGATCGTGCTCAGGCGGTGGGCGATGACGATCCGGGTCGCCTTCAGGCGGGCGAGGCTCTCGCTGACCTGCTGCTGGGTATGGTTGTCGAGGGCGCTCGTCGCCTCGTCGAAGAGGATGATGCGCGGACGGTGCACCACCGCGCGCGCGATGAGCAGCCGCTGTTTCTGGCCGCCGGAGAAGGTCGCGGCCCCCTCGCTCACCACGGTGTGCATGCCCATCGGCATGGCATGGATGTCCTCCTCGAGCCCCGCCACTCGCGCCGCCTCCCAGGCGTCGTCGAGGGCGAGCGGCGCGCTGCCGACGATGTTCGAGAAGATGTCGCCGACCAGGGGCTGACCGCTCTGCAGCACGACGCCCAGCTGGCGGCGCACCGAGTGGATGGCGAGCGCGGCGAGGTCCTGGCCGTCGAAGTAGATCGAGCCGGAAGTCGGCCGCTCGAAGCCCAGCAGCAGGCGCAGGCAGGTCGACTTGCCCGCCCCCGAAGGTCCGACCAGCGCCACGAACTCGCCGGGCGCGGCGTGAAAGGAGACGTCGTCGAGGATCAGCGGCCCGTCCTCCTGGTAGCGGAAGGAGACGTGGGAGAGCTCGATGGCGCCGGTCAGCTCGGCGGCCTCCGCCTTGCTTGCGTCCACCTCGGGAGTGGCGGTGAGGATCGGCCGCAGCCGCTCGTAGATCGGCACCAGCGTGAGCACGCTCGACAGGATGGCGATCCCGGAGAGCGCGGCGGCAAGGAACTGGCCGAAGGCGGCGTAGAAGGCGAGGAAGTCACCGACCGGCAGCGCTGCATCCGGCGCCACGCGGCCCACCGCGGCGAAGAGTGCGAGCGCGGTCACGACGCCGAAGGTGGCGCCGAACGCGGCCTGCAGGTTCGCGGTGCGCTGGGCCTTGACGGTGCGGCGACGCTGCTCGGCGAAGCGCTCCGCCCAACGGGCGAAGGCCCGCCCCTCGGCGCCGCTCAGGTGGAGCTTGTCGATACCGCTGATGAGCCCGAAGAGCAGGCTCGCCAGGCGTCCTTCGAGGTCGAGCACCTCGCGCTGGTGCTTGAGCTGCAGGACGATCAGGGCCGCGGTCACCGCCAGGAGCGCCGCGATCAGGCCAGTCGCCACCAGCGCCAGCCGCCAGCTGTAGTAGAAGAGCAAGGCGAAGCTGAACAGCGAGATGACCAGGGCGAGCACCGAGGTGATCACGTTGCCGGTCAGGAGGTCCCTGATCGCGTCGACTCCCAGCGAGCGCACCGCGAGGTCCCCTACCGTGAAGCGGCGGAAAAAGTCGACCGGCAGGGCGAGCAGGCGCGCCCACACCGCGGCCTGCAGGCTGCCGTCGATGCGACCTCCCAGGCGCAGCACGGCGATGCTGCGGGTGACCTGAAAGGCGGCGGCGGCGAAGGCGCCGGCGACCAGGGCCAGCGTCATCGCCAGCAGGCGCGGCTGGTCGGCTGCTGGAATGGCGTCGCCAAAGACCTGCCCGGTGACGATCGGCGGCAGCAGGGCGAGAATGCCGCCGCCAATCCCCATGGCGAGGATCGTCCAGAGGTCGCGCCTCTGGCCGCGCAGGGCGAAGCGCAGGAGGTCGCGCATGCCGAGCGGGCGATCGGGCAGCGGGGCATAGAGCATGTAGGCGTCGCCCGCGATCCGGCCGGCCAGCGGCGGTCCGACCGGTGTGTGCTGCCCCTCGGGCGGAGCAGATGGATCGACGAGATGGTAGCGGTCCGGTCCCACCGGCAGCAGCGCCACCGGACGGCGGGACGCGCCGCCCCCCTCCGCAGCCAGGAAGCCCAGCAGCGGCCCATTGTCGTGGCGCCACCAGTTGTCGCGCAGGATCACCCGCCGCCGCTCGACCCTCGAGGCAGCGCAGATCGCGGCCAGCGTCTCGCCGTGGCCGCCGCCCACCGCCGTCTCGGGTCCGCGGATGGCGATGCCCTGCGCCTCGCCGACGAGGCGGCACGCCGCGACGAGCGGCGCCTCCTCGGCCGCGAGCCGCGGCGGACGCACAGGGAGCAGCACCGAGGCCAGGTGGCCGTAGGCGCCCGCCAGGAGGCGGTGGTCGCGCGCGCCGCGCCGCGAGAGCCGCTCGCGCTCAGCGGTGTCGCTGCGCTCGAGCTCGCGCTGCAAGCGCCGGAGGTAGAGGCGGTGGAAGCGGGCGAGCCCGTCCCATGCGTCTCCGGCGGCCAGCCGCGCCCGCGTCGACGAGACGGCGAGCCGCGCAGGCTCCAGTGCGGTCAGCCAACCGGCCTCGGGCAGCGGCGAGGCGACGCCGGCGTCGGCGTCAGCGGGCTCGCCTAGTATCTCGGCACTACCGGCACGGATGGCGACCCAGGCCGCCTTGCCCTGCGGCCGCGCCGTCTGCCCCGGCGCCAGCTCGACCTCGGCTTCAAATCCGCCGCCGGCCCGGGCCGGGATCTCGCTCCCGACATCGCCTCCGTCAGGCGCAGCGGCCGGGCGCAGATCGAGGAACACCTGGGGTGGCGCGGCATGCGGCAGGCCACCCGCAAGGAGCGCCAGCCAGCCTTCCAACGCCTCGGCCAGGGCGGCTGCCGCGTCCGGGTCGCGCTCGAGGCGGGCGAGCTCGGAGGCGCCGGCGGCCAGCAGGCGCGACCCGGGCAGGCCCACCGCCAGCAACTCGAGGCTGCCTGCATTCTTGCCGTCACCGTGCCCGGGCGCGGTCGCCGCCGTGCCAAAGAGCATATCGCCCGCCCGCGCGGTGCCGAGGTGCGTGCGCCGTCCGCCCGCCCTGCCGGCCGCGCCCGCCGTGGCGAAGACCTCCACCACGCCGGTCGCCACCAGCCAGGCGGAACCCTCGGGGGTCAGGCGCTGCGGCGCGTTGCCGGCGACGGCAACAGCGACGGCGCCGAGAGCAGCCAGCGTCGCCCCGAGGTCCGGTGCCGGCAGGCGGGCGGCGTCAGTCGGCGCTGATGAGCTGGACATAGAGTCCGGGGGCGGCTTTCAGCTGCTCGTGGGTGCCGCGCTGCGCCACGCGCCCGCCGTCGAGCACGATGATCTCGTCGGCGTCGCGGATGGTGCTAAGGCGGTGAGCGATGATCAGGCAGGTGCAGCCACGCCGCCGCAGGTTCGCGTCGATGGCCTTCTCGGTCTCGGGGTCCAGGGCGCTCGTCGCCTCGTCGAGCACGAGCAGGGCCGGGCGCGAGACCAGGGCGCGGGCGATCTCGAGCCGCTGGCGCTGGCCGCCGCTCCAATTCGCCCCCCCCTCGGCGACCGGACTGCGGTAGCCGCGCGGCCGCCCCGCGATGTCGTCGTGGATGCAGGCGTCCTTGGCGGCGGCGATCACCTCGGGCAGCGGCACGGTCTCGTCCCACAGGGTCAGGTTGTCGTAGACGGTGCCCTCGAACAGGAAGATGCTCTGGTCGACGCTGGCGAGCGAGTCGAGGAGCAGGTCGCGCGGGATCGCCTCGCGCAGCTGGCCGTCGAAGAGGATCTCTCCGGACCAGGGCTGGTACAGGCCGGTGACCAGCTTGGCGAGGGTCGACTTGCCGCTCCCCGAGGCGCCGACCAGCGCGACCCGCGACCCGGGCTCGAGCACGAGGTCGATGCCGTCGACGAGCGGCGCCTCGAGGCGATTGTAGCCAAACGCGACGCCGCGGAGGGCAAGCCGGCCGGCGAGCTTGACCGGCCCACCGCCTGGTTCCGACCCGGCACCTCTCGCAGCGGGCGCCAGGGCAGGGTAGCGCATCACGTCGTCGAGCCGGTTCATGTCGCCGGCCACGGTCTGCAGCCTGCCGCCCAGACTCACCAGTTGGGCGACCGGCGCGACGAAGCTCGCCATCAGCACCTGGAACGCCACCAGACCGCCGACACTCAGCGCGCCGCTCATCACGCGCAAGCCACCGACGCCCAGGATCATCGCCGTGTTGAGCGCCGCGAGCAGCGCCGGTACGGCATCGAGCACCTGCGTGTAGCGCTCGAGGCTCTGCCGCGCGTTGACCACCTTCGCCTGGTACCCCGACCAGCGCCCGAAGAGGTCCGCCTCGCCGCCTGTCGCCTTGAGCGTCTCGATCGTCTGCAGGCCGCCGATGGCGGTGCCCATCATCCGGCCGTGGTCCTTGAGCAGCCGCCGGTTGCCGTCCACCCGCTGGCGCGACACGAAGCGCAGGGCGGCGATGTTGCCGGAGACGACGGCGATGCCGATGAGCGTGAGCACCGGGTCATAGGCGAACATCAGCACGCCGAAGAACACGATCGTCGCGGCGGCCAGGGCGTTGGTCGCCAGATCGCGCGACAGCAGGGCGGCGACGCGGTCGTTGATGGCGACCCGCGAGCTGACATCGCCGGCATAGCGCTGGCTGAAGAACTCGGCCGGCAGCCGCAGTACGTGCCAGAGGAAGCGGCTCGAGCCGCCCAGCGCCAGCCTGGTCTCGAGCCGCAGCAGGTAGGCGCGCTGCAGCCAGGTGAGCGTGCCCAGGACGAGCGCGGCGACCGCCATGGCGGCCAGGAGCGGCCCCAGCCACTCGCGCTGCCCCGCGAGCAGGAAACGATCGACGAAGACCTTCGAGAACACCGGTACGACGAGGCCGGGCACGACGAGGACAAGGCCGGTCGCCAGCGCGAAGACGAGGGCGGGCCGTGTGCCGGCGAGCCGCCGGCCCAGGGCCGGAAGCAAGCGCGGTGCCTCGCCTCCCGGGCGGAACTCGGGGCCGGGCTGGAAGGTGAGCACGACGCCGGTGAATGCCTGATCCAGCTCCTCCTCGGTAACGGTGCGCGGCCCCGAGGCGGGGTCGTTGAGGTGGACGCGGCCCTTCCTGAACCCCTCGACGACCAGGAAGTGGTTGAAGTTCCAGTGCACGATCATCGGCGGCGGGATGTAGCGCAGGTCGGCGGGCTCCTTCCTGTAGCCCTTGGCGATCAGGCCGTAGGTCCTGGCCGCCTTCACGACGTTGCTGGCCTTGCTGCCGTCGCGCGAAACCCCGCAGGCGAGGCGCAGCACCTCGAGCGGCACCCAGCGCCCGTGATGAGCGAGGACGATGGCGAGCGCCGCCGCCCCGCACTCGACCGCCTCCATCTGCAGCACGGTGGGGGTGCGTACGGCCCGCGGGCGAGAGGGTCGTGCCGGCGGTGGGGCACTCCCGGGCATGCGCTGAACGGTCCGCAGCGGCCACCTCCACCATGTCGGCATCGTCACATCCCAACCCGCTCGCGCAGCGTCGGCAGCAGCAGCGCGACCGGGCGGTCACTGCGCACCACCACGCTGCCGTCGGAGAGCGTGCCGCTGCTGAGCTTGACCGGCGGCCCGTGCGATGACGACCAGCGATAGCCGGTCGCCGTCCGCGGGTCGCGGCTCAGGGCCACGTCGACCTGGAGGGGAGGACCCTGCTGCATGAGGCGGGACACCAGCGCCTCGTTGCCGAGCAGCCGCACCATGCCGCGCGCGGTGGACGGGAACGCCGCCACCCAGGTGACCCTGCCGACCAGGTAGCCGTACTCCTCCTTCATGACCGTGGAGGGCGAAATCCGCGCCGCCATGCCCGGCTGCACCTGCTTGCCCGCGGAAGCGGGGACGAAGAGCACTGCCATCAGCTCCTGCGACTGCACCTCGACCGACAGAATCGGCGTGCCAGGGTTGACCACGTCGCCGCGGTCGACCATCAGCTCGAGCACCCTGCCCCCCCAGGGCGACACCACAGCGACGTCCTCCGAGAGTTTGGCGGTCGCCTCGCGCAGCTGGATCTCGAGGTCCTGGATCGCCGTCCGCCGTGCTTCGAGCTGCTGGTCGAGCTGCTGCTCGGAGGCGAGCCGCTTGAGCTCGAGGCCGCTCGCGTCCAGACGCATGCCGGCCAACTGGTCGCGCGACGTGTTCAGGCTCTGCTGCGTCGCGAGCTGCGCCAGCTTCGTCATGAGCCCCTCGGCCACCAGCTTCTGCTCGGCCACCACCTTCTCCTCGAGCAGGGCGACGCTCTTGGCCAGCGCTGCGATGCTGCCCTCGAGATTGGCGCGCTGCTGGGCGAGCTCGCGGACCCGCAGCCGCTTCTGCTCCTCGGTCGAGTGCAGCATCTCCTGGTAGGCGGCCCGCTGGTCGGCGAGCTTCAACCGCGTGTCCCGGATCTGGCGCAGCAGCGGCTCTTGCCGGATGCGCGCCACCGGCTGCCCCTTGACCAGGGTGTCGCCGACCGCGACCAGCAACTCTGAGACCTGGCCGCTCCCGGCCGCCACCAGGTCCGAGACACCGCCCCGGCGGATGAGGATGCCGGCCCCCGGGGCCTCGGTCGGGATGCTGCCGAAGAACCCCCAGCCCAGGGCCGCCGCCACCAGGGCGGCAACGGCGGCGAGCGCCAGCCACCCCTGCGGGTCGGTGACCTGCAGCAGCTGGTCCAGCTGCTCGGGCGAGGAGAGCCGCTCGAGCGCCACTTTGCGGAAGATCACAGTGCCGGCCCCTCCGCCGACGGGGGCGCGGTCAGCCATGGCCCAGGCAGCCGGAAGGTTGCTGCTGCGGGGCCGTGGACATGCACGGCAAGGCCGTACAGAAAGCTCCTGCAAGCAGGGCAAGCACGAGGCCCTGCGGTCGGGGATACATCTAAGCTACTCTACAACTATGATTTGGCAAATACAAGCAGACTTGCTCTCACTCCTGGGCGCGACCCCGCTGGAGATCGCCGAGCTGGTCGCATACGACGACAACGTCTTCGACCTCGGGGCGCTGGCAGCTGCGCCGCCGCCGGCCCTGCCCCTGCCGGACGAACCGGGCGTCGAGTTCTGGGAGGCGCGCGTCCGCGAGGCAGGTCGGCGCGGCGCCGCGCCGGTGCTCCGCGAGCACCTGCCGCAGCTCGCATTCCCGATCGGCGAGCGGGTGAGCGAGAGCGCGGCCTATCGTGCCGCCACGCGTCGCGGGGTGCCGCCCGCGAGCCTGTCCGAGGCAACCGGCTTGCCGCTCCGCCATCCGGAGCGGATCGAGCTCGCGCTGCACCCGAGCCCGGCGGGCCGGGTGGTGGTGATCATTGCCCGTGACCGCCTGGACTTCGTCGCCCTGGTGCGTGCTCTGGGAAAGCGCAACGAACCGGCGCCGGTACCGGACGCCCAGGGCGCGCTCGCGCTGTCTGGTTACAACAACTGGTCGCGGCTGCGAGAGCACCGCGAGCTCTGGGAGCGCACCGATCCGGCGTCCCGGGCGGCGACATGGGGTGAGGAGCTGGCGCGGCTCCAAGCGCGGCCGGAGATCTACCAGGACCGCCTGGTCGTGCTCTCCGACGGCCCCTACAGCGGTGTTCCGGCCGCGGCGATGGGCCTGCCCGAGAGCGCATGGCGCGAGGCGTCCCTGGCCATCCGCCGCGACCACGAGTGCGCGCACCTCTTCACCAGGCGACTCCTGGGGTCGATGCGCAACCGGCTGCTCGACGAGCTGCTCGCCGACTACGCCGGGATCGTCGCCGCGGCGGGCCGTTTCCGCGCCGATTGGCTGTTGCGGTTCCTGGGCCTCGAGCACCTGCCACGCATGCGGGCTGGCGGCAGGCTCGAGATCTATCGTGGCCAGCCGCCGCTCTCGAACGGCGCCTTCCGGCTGCTCGGGGAAATTGCCGCCGCAGCGGCGGCGAACTGCGAGCGCTTCGACGCGGCCGAGCTCGCGGCGGCGCCGCGCACCGCTCGCGGGCAGGCCCTTGCGCTCGCCGCGATCGCCAGTCACCGCGCAATGGACCTGGCGGCGCCGGACGGCGCCGAGTCCCTGGCGCGGACGTATCGAGCGCTGGCCAGCCGCTACGACCCACCTGCGGCGGCGTAGCCGCAGTCCAGGACGAGGGCGACGGCGCGCGGGCGCCGCCTACGCGCTGGGCACCGGCCGGAGCAGGCCCTCGCGGACCAGGCGCCGGATCAGCACCACTTTGCTGTCGAGGCTCAGCGCGCCCGGGACCTCGGAGACCCGGAACCGCGGGTGGTCGCGGACGAACTGGAACGCCAGCGCCAGCGACAGCGGGCCCCGCACCTGGTTCGGGCCGAAATGGATCGATGCGGTCTCCGGTGAGAAGTCGACCCAGCACGCCAGCCCTCGCCGACGCTCGACGACCGACCCGGCGCTCAGCTGCTCGAGCTCGGGGAGGACGGCGAAGTGCCCGTCGGGCGGGAACGGCTGGCTGCGGATCTCCTCCTCCACGAACGAGTCGAAGCCCTGATCGAAGGAGGCCAACTCGCAGAAGCTCTGCAGCATGCCTGCGAAATGCTGCGACAGGGACTGCCGTACTTGCGGGTCGCCCAGAAAGCCAGGGGGCAGGGCCTCGCGCAGGTTGACATGATCGAGCGCGGCGACCTCGAAGGCGCGCTGCAGCAAGTCCAGCCAATAGACCTGCTTGACCGTGGCGGTGACGTGCAGCGACAGCTCGTCCTCGGTGGTGCCCTTGTGGTAGAAGCCGCGCGGCATGTACAGGATGTCCCCTGCCTCGAGCAGCGAGTCCTCGCACAGCTTGAGCTTGCTCTCGTCCAGCACCGTAACGTTGGGCAGGTGATGCTGAGACAAGCGGGTCTCCATCGGCTGTTCGTACGTCGGCTCCCATATCTGCCAGCGCTTGGCCCCGGCGACCTGGATGAGGAACGTGTCGACCAGGTCGAAGTGCAGCGGAAAGGCCTGCGAGCGCGGCGGGGTCAAGAAGATGTTGATGCCGATCGTGGCGGCGAAAGCGTCGTGCATGCTGGCCGCGAGGCTTGCGACGGGCGCCCAGTAGTGCTCGACGCCGATCAGTCTGACGGTGTCACCCGAGAGGTAGGCGTCGTAGATCCGGTCCTTGCTGATCGCCGAGGCCTGCACCGGCAGCGCCGAGCGGCTGCTCCCGGGAGGCGGCACCAGCTGCAGAATGGTCTTCGGCGAGGCGGCCGCCGCCAGCAGGCAGCTGTCGAGATCGGCCAGGGTCACGAACCCTCCGTAGTAATCCCGGTCATGGCGGTGCTCGACGAACACCGACTTGCCGTAATGCTTGCCGATGAACTCCTCGAGGCCCAGGGGGGCGAGCAGGTCGCAAATCCCGAGAGGACTGTGCGTTGCACTGGTCGCCGGTGACCGCAGCGGCATGCTCATGCTGTCTCCTTTACAAGAGTGAGTTTCCCGGCGCTGGCCGGGCGATCGCCGTGCCGCGGCGCTTCCAGCAGCAGCACCGACGGCACCAGCTCGGGAGCGGCCAGGCGCAGCAGGCCATAGCCGATGCCAGCAAGTCCGTCCATCAGGCCGGGCGTCTCCACGTCGAGCGGAACCCCCGAGCGGGGATGGTGTTCCTCGATGCTGGCCAGGGTGTAGGCCGCGCGCTCCGCGAGCCGTTCCCGCCAGCGCGCGGGTGGCAGAGTATGGCTGGCGGCGGCCAGCAGCTCGAGCGCTCCAAGGTCGCCGTGGCAGAGCGAGTGGTTGCTGCCGAAGCCCTCGCGATAGGTCGTCTCGGCAGCGACTGCGAAATCCTCGTCGACCGCCGCGCTGCCGAGATGCTCCCGCATGCGCCACCGGCTGAGGCCGATGCCACATGCGCCGGTGCACCAGGCCGCCATGTAGCTCGGCCCGCCGGGGGACGGCGCCAGGCGCAGGTCTTCCCAGTTACCGTGCGCGGCGGAGAAGTGGCTGCGCTCGAAAGCCACGGCCGCGGCCGCCTTCTCGGCGTAGCGGCGCTCGCCGGTCGCGGCGAAGAGCTCGGTCAGCGACCAGGCGATCCCCGAAGCGCCATGCGAGAAGCCGGTGAACGGCCTGCCGTTCTTCGGGTCGCCGATCCAGGCGGTGCCGCCGTCGTGCGCCTGCGACCGAGCGAGCAAGAGGTCCCCGAGCTGCAACGCCAGGTCACGAGCCGGCGCGAACCCCGCCAGGGCGTGCAGCTGCAGCAGCGGCACGATGGCGCCTGCCGCGCCCTGGATCACGTCCAGGTGCTCCTGGTCCCGGGCGGCCGCGAGCGCCGCCATCCGCGGCACCATGGCCTTGGCTTCGGACAGCATCCCCTCCTCCTGCCAGAGGTGCGCCAACTGCAGCCAGAGATAAAGGAGCCCACCCCAACCGTCGTAACCGCCAATAAACTCCAAGCCCGCTTGCTGCCGCCACATCCGACGGCGCAGCGCCGCGAGCGCTCCCGCCACGGTCGTATCGAAGGACTCGACACCGGTGACCGCACGCAGGTGAACGAGGAAGAGGATGATGCCGGGCAGGCCGCTGTAGAGGTCGACTCCGATCGCCCGCAGGTGCCATCCCGCGCTCTCCCCGCAGGCGAGCCCGATCCACGAGGCGTGACCTTCGTGCCATAGCGCCAGGTCGACGATCCGCTTGCCGATCGCGACCGCTTGCGCCAGCAGGCGCTCGCGGCTGAGCGGCGGCAAGCGACGCGGTGCGGGGTAGCGCTCGAAGCCCTGGACGCCGTTGATCGCGAGCGTGGTGAGGGAGGCGCGGATATAGGAGGCCTGCTTGGCCAGGTCATCCTCGCTCAGCCGCTGACAGCGCTCGACGACCACCTCCCAGCCCGAGCGCCGGAAGAGGCCCGGCAGGCACCTGCCCTGGCTGTCCTTGAGATCGCGGGAATCGGCGCGGGCGGTGAAGTACGGGACGTCGCCGTGCCACAGGTCGTGCCGCTCGCTTTCGAGCAGGCGCCGGCAGGCGTGGAAGTAGACTGTCCGGTCGCTGCCGAACCACAGGCGATCGAGGATCCTTTCCCGCTCCAGGGCATCGCGCAGGCAATCGGGGTGGAAGCTGGCCCCGACGATGAGCGAGTACAGCCCCGTCGCGCGGAAGATCATCCGCATCCGGTCTTCGCGGAAGGCAGCCAAAGGTCCATCGTTGGCCAGCAGCTCGTGGCGGCGGGAGGAGAGCAGGCGGTACGTCGCACGGAACCCGCGCTCGATGTCCGCCGCGAAATCGATGGCGTTGAGGGGCTGCCCCGCCAGCATGGGACGGTTCGGCGTCGGCTCGACCGGAGCGCGCCGGGAGGCCAGCGCGACCCGGTCGGTCCCCAGGTCATGCCACTCGGGCTGGAGGTTGACCGAGAGCTGGCCCCCGGCGCCCCCGAGGCCGCTCAGCTCGAGGACCGTCCGTCCCTTGCCTTCCTGGAAATAGGGCAGGAGCAGGGTCCTGACCACCGAGGTCGCAATCTCGAACTCGGAGTGGGAGTCGTAGAACTCCTCACTCAGCTGGCCGTAGTCGGCCTCGCACAGCATCTCGAGGTCCACAGGCACCGGGTGCTCGCCGGCCGCGACCAGGTTCTCGCGGTGGAGGTCGGAGGCATTCAACACATAGAGGATCGCCAGGAGAGCGCCATGGCGAGCATAGAAGCGATGGGCCGCCGCACGGTCCGGGCAGGGCGCGTGAGCGATGAGCTCCGTCCAACCGTAGTCGCCGCGGTCGAGGACCACCGGCACCCGTAGGTCGATGCCGCCCCGCGCCGCCAACCACTCCACAAGCTGGGTGAAATGCACGTCGGCACTCATCGGGCGTGGCTTGTAGAGGACGCCGGCGCCGCCGGCAAATCGCAGCAGGCAGACGGTGCGTCCCCGCCGGTGCTGGTCGCCGAGCCCGACCTCGAGCGCCGTGAGCGCGCCGGGCTCGCGGCCCGGCCAGAAGGTGCGGCCGATCGCCTCCCAATCCGCGGCCAGCCGCCGCAACAGCTCGGTTGCCGCCTCCGTCCAGTCGTCGATCGAGCTGACGAGGAGGCGGCCCAGCACGGGATAGGACTGCAAGAAAACGAGCGCGTTCTCCGGCTCCTTGAGCCCGGCCATGAAGGCCTGGAACCTGGCTTCCGGGTCGGTGCCGCGCAGTGTGCCGCGGAGCGCGGCAACTCTCAGCTCGAGCACCACCGCCCGGCTTAGCCGCTGGTCGGTGCGCACGATGATCGCCGTCATGAGGTCGTCGGCCGCGCGGTGGAGAGCGGCGGCCAGGTCAGCCCGCTCGCCGGCCAGCGCCGCGGCCTCGGCGGCCAGGCGCTTCGCCTGAGGCGCCAGGAGCGAGCCCACGACTGGAAGCCGGCTGCAGGGGCCGTCGTCCGCGGGCTGCGCGTAGGCCTCGCGCAGGCGTTCGACCCACGGCGGCGGCCCCGGAATGCGGCGTGCGAGGCTGGTTGCCGACTCACCCAGGATGCGGCGGAAGGTGGTCTCGTCGAGACCGGCATGAGCGAGCCGCGCCGAGAACCACTCGGGTTTCTGGAACGGCGACTGCTCGCACCACTCGCGGAGGCGGCGGTCCGCAGTGTGCGGGCTCTCCACCTCCGCCGGGCCGGGGTGCGCCGCGGCGTCCGGCACGCAGCGCTCGGCGAGGGTGCAGGCGCGCCACCAGGCAGGTGCTTCGATCAGCGCCTCCGTCATCGGGGGCTGCCCTCCAGAAACGGAGACCCGAAGCAGGCTACCGCTTGCTCCGGGCCTCCGCAGCGTTCAACAGATGCAGACGATCGCCGCCTGGCCGCTCTTGTGGGCGGCACTCACCTGCGTGCAGATCGCGGTGCTGGAGGTGACGAGAACGCGGATGCCGCCTTCGAGGCCGCCGCTGACGGACTCGATCGCCTCGTCGTCGAGCTCGGAGCTGCCGACGCCACCGGCGGCGCGCACCGTCTCCTGCTGCTCGGGGGTCAGCGAAGCGAAATAGTCCTTGTCCTGCAGGGCGCGTGCGATGTCAAGCGGTTTGGACATGCGAGACCTCCTTCTAGGTCCGTCATTTCGAGTTCCCCAGCCAGTATCGCCGGGTTGACATGGGTCTTTGTCAGGTCGGCTCAGGTCAGCCGACGTTTGCTCGGGGACGCGACGGAGGGCCCCGGGGCCAGCCTTGACTTGCGCGCATGCGCATAGAAACGAGCATACGAACACTGCATATGCTTGTCAAGGCATTAAGGATACTTCGTAGTCAAGACGGCGCGTGGGGCATCGCCAGCGCGGCGGCCCACGGGCCTCGCGCCGGCTCGAGCGCTGGCACGCAAGGCACCTGGCCCGGGGCTTTCAGGCGGGCCAGGCAATAGCCGACCCCCGCCAGCCCGGGGAAGAGACGAACGTCGGTGCGCTCGGCAGCGAGCGGGAGTGTGAGTCGACCCCTTTCCTGGGCGCGTGCCAGCATGGCGCCGGCCAGGCGGTGGGCGCTCGCGAGATGGGCCGGGCTGGCCAGCGCCTCCGCCGCGTGGACGAGCACGTCGATCCTGCCGGCGTTACCGCAGCAGAGATCGTCGTTCGGGCCAAGTGGCGCCGCGGCGGTCGCGGCGAGCGCCGCCTCCACCGCGTGCAGTGACGCGCCGAGAGCCGCCTGTGCCTCGATCTGCCCGAGGGCGATCCCGGCGCTGCCCTTGCACCAGGAGGTTGCGTCGGAAGCTGGGTCTCTCGGCTGTCGTCCACTGGGTGGGCGCCGTCCACGCGGTGCGTGCTCCGGGCGGAGGAGCCGGCGGGCGGCGGTCACGAGCGCTGGATCGCCCGTGCGCCGGAAGAGGCGCAGCAGTGCGGTCACGATGCCGGCCGTGCCATGACAGAAACCCGGACCGGAGGGGCCCTGCTCCAGGCCACGGCTGGCGCCGCGAGGCGGGCGTGCCAGACGGGGATGCGCCTCCAGGATCCGGAACGCGCAGCGAGATGTGGCTGCGATCGGGCCGAGATGCGGCGCGCCGCCGGGAAGGCGGTGGTGCTCGAGCGCCAGCAGGGCGAGCAGGGCTCCGGCCGAGCCGATCATGACGTCGAGATGCTCGTCGCCGGCGATCCGTTCGGGGTCGAGCAGCCTCGAGGTGGCGAGCGCCTCGTCGGCGAGCGCGGGCAGCTCCAGCAGATCGGCGATGCAGGCCAGGGCGTAGACGATCGAGCCGAGCCCGGCCAGGCCGCCTACGGGCAGGTGGATCGCGCTCTTCCTTGCCGGGTCGCTGCCGATCCCGTCGAGATCGCGACGGAGCGGCGCGATAGCGCGCAAGCAGAGCTCTCTCGCCGCGCCGACCCCGCTGACTCGCGCCGCCGCGGCAAGGAACACCGCAACCCCGAGAGTGCCGGCGTAAATCGGCGCTGGCAGCGGCGAGACGGGGCCGGCCGGCAGGCACCAGTAGAGGTCACCGTTGCGGGCGGTGCGTGCCGCGGCCCCGACCTCGCGGATGGTCGCGTTCAGCCATTCGTCCACCAGAGCGGCAGACGCGGAAACGGGTCCCGTTGCAGGCATGAAATCTGGCGCGCCTCGCGATGGCGGGCGAGGCGGGCAGGGGAGACAGCCGATCGGGGGACGCCGATCGTGTCGCCCGCGCTAAGAAGATATGTCGTGATTTCGCCAAAGGTCAAGTTTTGTGGGGCGTGCTTGCAGGTCGCCGTCAGTCGATCGTGGGGACGAGGCCGGCGTCGAGGATCCGCTGGTCGCGGGTGAGCAGCGTGGCGCCGAGGACGCGCGCCGAGGCGACGATGATGCGATCGGCAGGGTCGCGGTGGAAGGTCGGCGGCAGGACCGCCACCTCGGCGGCGACGGCCGGCGAGATGCCGATGCGCTGCACGAGCGGCGCTGCGGTGGCCCGCTCGAGCCAGGTGCGCACGGGCAGCGACAGGTGGATGCGGCCGAGGCCGGCAAGGATCGCGACCTCCCACAGGCTGATGTCGGAGACCCACAGCGGCGACTCCGGGGCGGCTTTGCCGATGACTCGCCGGTGTGCCGCCGAGAGCCGCGGCCCCGCGGCGAACCACTCCAAGAGCACATGCGTGTCGAGCAACGCTCGCATGCCGGCCCTACGACCCGCTCTCGGCGTCCCAACTCTCGCTCGGCAACACCGGCCCGAGCACGTCGCCGGTGATCTGAACGGTGCCGAGGAGGTGGTGCTGAGGATAGCCGCGCTCGATGCCGGTGGCGGGGCCGAGTTGAGCCACCGGCCGTCCATGCTTGCGAATGACCACCGGCTCGCCGGTGCGGGCGACCTCGTCGAGGATGGCAAGGCATTTGGCTTTGAACTCGGTTGCCGAATAGTCGCGCATGTGACCAGTCTAGCTGACCGGTCGTGCAGCGTCCAACCCTGGCGAGTGGATCTATCGCGGTTCTGGCGGCGTATACATAGCGGGCGCCGCATTTGACAGCGGCCGGGGGGGTTGCGTACCCTGGCCTCAGGCCCCCCAAACCCGAGCACCCTCGTGTCAGCGATTCCCGACCGCCGCATCGAAGGCAAGTACGAGATCCTGCAGAAGATCCGCGAGGGCGGGATGGGCGCCATCTACAAGGTGCGCCACCGGCTGCTCGACGAGATCCGCGTCATCAAGCTGATGCGGCCGCAGCTCGGCGCCGACGACGAGTTCAAGGCGCGGTTCATCCGCGAGGCGCGGGTGGCCATCAAGCTGCGCCACCCCAACGTCGCCAACCTCTACGACTTCACCATCGACGACGACGACGTCGCCTTCATCGTCATGGAGTTCATCGACGGCCGCACGCTCGAGGAGCTGCTCAAGGCGGTCGGGCCGCCGCCGCTCGGGCTGGCGCTCGAGATCGCCGCCCAATCCCTGCGCGCGCTCGGCTACCTGCACGGCAAGGGCTTCGTGCACCGCGACATCTCGCCCGACAACCTGATGCTCGCCGAAGACCCCGACGGCAACCCGCAGGTCAAGCTGATCGACCTCGGCATCACCAAGGTGCTCGACGGTCCGGACGCCCATCTCACCAAGACCGGGACCTTCCTGGGCAAGCTGCGCTATGCCTCTCCCGAGCAGTTCGGCGCCGCCGGCGGCCCGGCGGCCGACGGGCGCGGCGATCTCTACTCCTTCGGCGTCGTGCTCTACGAGCTGCTGACGGGCGTCCACCCGATCGTCGGCAGCGATCCGTCGTCGATCATCGCCGGCCACCTCTTCCGCCCACCGATTCCCTTCGAGGAGACCGACCGCCAGGGCAGGCTGCCGGCCGCGCTGCGCGCGGCGGTGCTGCGGTCTCTCGCGAAGAGCCCCGACGAGCGCTATGCCACGGCACGCGAGTTTGCGCAGGAGCTGGCCGCCTTCCGCCAGCCCGGCGACCTGCTGCAGGGCGATTGGAAACGCCTGCTGGAGGAATCGGCCGCGGCGGCTGCCGCCGCCGGCGAGGCCGCCGCCAGGCCGAGCAGCACCCAATACCGGTTGGACGAGCATTTCGGGCCGACCACCACGCCGACGCCGTCGCTGCTCATGGAGGTGCCCGCGGCACCGGGCGCCGCCGCCACAAGCAATGTGCCCTCCGCCGGAGGAAGCACGAGGGGCGCGGGCCGCCAGAGCGGCGCGAGCGGCCCGGCGCCGGCCACCCGCCGGTCCGGAGTGTCGCGGGGCGCCGGCGCCAAGGCGGCAGCACCGGCGGCGCCCACCATCGTCGCCGAGGATCTCGCTCCGCTGCTCGCGGAGGCGCGGGCGCTGGCGGCGCGCGAGGACGTGAAGGCGGCCGGCAGGCTGCTGCGCCGCGTCGAGCGCCTGGCGCCCGCCAATGCCGACGTCCAGCAGCTGCGCGACGAGATCAGCGAGGTGTCGCGCCGCCGCGCCGAGGAACGCCGGCGCAAGGTCCAGATCGACCGCCGGTGCGCCGAGATCGGCAAGCGGCTCGACCGCGGCGACCTCGACGGCGGCGCCGCCCAGCTCGTCGATGCGGTCGCCGAGCTCGGCGAAGCGGAGGTCTGGCGGCAGCTGGAGGCCAGGCTCGCAGCGTTGCGCGCCGAGACGCGGCTCGCCCAGGTCGGGGAGCGGCTGATGAGCGCCCGGCAGCTGGCGGCCAACGGCGAGCTCGACCAGGCGCTGCAGGCGGTCGCCGAGGCGCGGTCGCTCGAACCCGACCATCCTGCCGTGCAGGCGCTCGCCGGCGAGCTCGACGCCGCCGCCGCGCAACGGGAGAAGGAGCGCCGCCGCGCCGACAAGCTGGCGCAGACCGTTGCCGAGGTGAGCGCCAAGCTCGAGCGCGGCGAGCTCGAGGACGCCTCCAAGCTGCTCGACTGGGCGGTGGTGCGGTTCGGCGCGGTGCCCACCCTGCGCGAGCAGTGGCAGCGCCTGGAAGAGCGCAAGCGGCAGGCGCTCGCTGGGCGCATCGCCGAGCTGCTGGCCAAGGCGCGGCGCCTCGCCGCGGGCGGCGCGGGCAGCGGTGCGGGCAGTGCAGGTGGCGGGGGCGCCGCCGCGGGCGACCTCGCCGGCGCCCGCGGTGCGCTCGAGGAAGCGCGCGCGCTGGCCGACAAGGCGCCGGAGCTGCGCATCCAGATCGCCGAGGTGGACGCCGCCCTGGCGCTGCAGGGCGACCGCCAGCGCGCCGAGGAGCTGGTGCGCGACGCCCGGTTGCTGCTCAAGGTCGAGGACTACGAGGACGCCGCGCGCAAGCTGGCGCGGGCGCTCGAGCTGGTGCCCGGCCACGCCGCCGCCCAGACCCTCCTCGAACAGGTCCGGGCCGGCCGCAAGCGCCACCCGGAGCCGCCGCCGGCCGGTGGCGGCCGTAAGCCCAAAGCCGCGGGCTGAAACGGCAGCCGCCCTCGACGCTGACGCCGAGCCGTCGCGGCGCTGGCCCTGGATGCCGCCGCCGCCGCCGACCGCGCCGCCCAGGTGCGGCGGGAGCTGGAGGCGCGCGGCGAACCGATCGGCATGGGCGACAGCCTCATCGCGGGGATCGTGCTGCTGCACGGCGGCACCCTCCTGACCGGGAACCGGCGACACTTCGAGCACGTCGCGGGGCTCCGCCTGGCGGGCCCGGAAGACTGGTAGTCTCCAGCGCCTCCGGGCGAGTCCGCGGCGGCGGCGAGTGCCCGCGAAGGAGTGGCGAGAGGGCCGATGGTGAAACTGGGATCGAGGTGGAAGCAGGCGGTGGCGGTGCTGGCGGTGCTGGCGCTGGCCTACCAGGCCTGGCGGTCGCGGTGGCTCTGGGGGCTGCCGGACGGGGATGCCGAGGCGCGGGCGGTGGCGGCGGTGGCCGGCGATCCGGTCGGCGCCGGGCTCGACCGCTACCTGTCGCGGCTCGCCGCCTACGGCTACTCGGGGTCGGTGCTGGTGGCCAGGGGCGGGCGGGTGCTGCTGCACAAGGGCTATGGCCTGGCCGACCGGGCGAGCGGCAAGCCCTACACCGCCGAGACGCTGTTCGACATCGCCTCGATCGCCAAGCAGTTCACCGCCGCCGCGATCCTCAAGCTCGAGATGGCGGGCAAGCTGAAGGTGGAGGACACGCTCGGCCGCTTCTTCCCCGAGGCGCCGGCGGACAAGGCGGCGATCACCCTGCACCAGCTGCTCACCCACACCTCCGGCCTGCGCGACACCTTCGGCGAGGAATACGATCCGGTGACGCGCCAGGAGCTGCTGCGGCGGGTCTTCGCCTCGCGGCTGCTGGGGCCGCCGGGGCGCCGCTACCGCTACTCCAACGGCGGCTACAGCGTGCTCGCCGCGGTGGTCGAGGTGGCCTCGGGCGAGACCTACGACCACTACCTGCGCGGCCAGCTGTTCGCGCCGGCGGGCATGCGCCACACCGGTTTCCGTCTGCCGGCGCGGGAGCTGGCGCTGGTGGCGCACGGCTACACCGCCGACGGCGATTGGGGGACGCCGCTCGATCACCCGTGGGCCGCCGACGGACCGTACTGGGACCTGCGCGGCAACGGCGGCATCCTGTCGACCACGGGCGACCTCTACCGCTGGCACCTGGCGCTGGCCGGCGACCGGGTGCTGTCGCGGCCCGAGCGCGAGAAGTACATCAGGCCCTACGTCTCGGAGGGGCGGTGGGCGAAGACCGACTACGGTTACGGCTGGTCGGTGGGCAAGAGCCCGACCGGCAAGCTGGAGGTCTCGCACATCGGCGGCAACGCCGCCTTCGAGTCCGATTTCCGTCGCTATCTCGGCGACGACGCGGTGATCATCCTGAGCGGCAACAGCGTCGACGTCTCGGCGCTGATGCTCGGCGACCACCTCGAGAACCGGCTGTTCGGCCTGCCCGACGCCGACCCGCCGGCGGTGGCGGCGCCGCCGGTGGACCCGGCGGTGCCGGGCGCCGCCGCCCTGGCGGCGCGCTGCGCCGGCGACTACCTGCTGCCGGCAGGCGCCGGCTCGGCCGGCGGCGACACCGGGGCGCGGGGAGGTGGTCCCGGCGAGGCGGCGGAGCGGCTGCGGGTGACGGTGGACGCCGCGCCCTGGGCGCCGGCCGGGCGTCTGGAGGTCGCGGCCACCGGCCACCGCGGGCTGACCCTGCTGCTCGGGGCGCTCGCCGCCGAGGACCGCGACCTGGTCGCCGGCCGCGACGAGGACACCGCGGCGGCGCTGGCCGCGGCGCGCGAAGGCCGCATCGAACCGTTCGCCAAGCTGATGGGGCTCGAGCCGGCGGCGGCGAGCGCCCTGCTCGCTCCGCAGGTCGCCGCCCTGACCCGCCGGCTCGGCGCGTGGACCGGCGTCGCGGCGCTCGGCGGCGCGGCGCGCGGCGGGCGCTGGGCGAGCTATGCGCGTTGCGACCTGGCGCGTGGCGCCAGCATCGCCGACCTGGGCTGGGCGGGGCCGACGGCGGAGACCCTGCGCTTCGTCGACGCCCTGCCCGGCCAGCGCTTCGTGCCGGAGGCGCCCGGCGTCTTTGCCGCCTTCGACCCGCGCACCGGCGTCACGGTGCGCGCCGACTGCGAGCTGCCGGCGGGCGGCGGCCCGGCGGCGGCGCTGGTCCTGCGTTCGGGCGACGGCGCGCCGGTGCGCGCCGTACGGGCGGGTCCGCCCTGACCGCGGATCCGGCGCGGCGCTCGCCGATTCGAGCTCCGGCGGAAGATTCTCCGGCCGCCTGGCGGTTACAGGGACGATGACCGCACGACGCAAGCGCATCACCTGGTTGCTGGGCATCGTGGGCCTGGCGCTGCTGTCGGGCGGCTGGGTGCTGCTGCGGCGCGGCGGCGACGCCACCACGGTCGAGGTGGCGAAGGTCGGCCGCGAGGACCTGCAGGCCAAGGTCACCGCCAACGGCAAGGTGCAGGCGCAGAAGCGGGTGGACGTCTCGGCGCTGATCGCCGGCCAGATCACCCGCCTGGCGGTCCACGAGGGCGACCGGGTGCGCAAGGGGCAGTTCCTGCTGCAGATCGACCAGGTCAACCCGCGCGCCATGGCGCGCGGCAACCAGGCCTCGATGGAGGCGCTGCGCCGCGACCTCGACTCCGCCAAGGCCAACTACGAGCAGACCCGCGCCGATTTTCGCCGCGCCGACGGCAACCACCGCGCCGGCATCATCCCGGAGGCCGATTTCGACAAGGCGCGCACCGCCATGCTGGCGGCCCAGGCGGCGGTGGCGGCGGCGCAGCGCCGCGTCGATCAGGCCGGCGCCGTGCTCGAAGGATCCGAGGACACGCTGCACAAGACCACCATCGTCGCCCCCATCGACGGCGTGGTCACCGCGCGGCCGGTCGAGGAGGGCGAGGTGGCGGTCATCGGCCTCCAGAACAGCCCCGGCACGGTGCTGCTGACCATCTCGGACATGTCGGTGGTGGAGGCCGAGATGGAGGTGGACGAGACCTCGATCCCCAGCGTCAAGGTGGGCCAGGAGGCGGTGGTGCGGATCGACGCCTACCCCAACCAGGCGCTCGCCGGCACCGTCACCGAGGTGGGCAGCAGCCCGATCAGCGGCACCGCCGTCGGCTCGACCGATGCCATCAAGTTCAAGGTCAAGGTGCGGATCAGGAACCCGCCCGCCGACATCAAGCCCGGCCTCTCGGTGCAGGCCGACATCCTCACCGGTTTCCGGTCGCAGGCGCTGGTGGTGCCGATCCAGGCGCTGGTGGTGCGCGAGATCGAGCGCCGGCCGGGGGTGCCGGTGCCGCCCAGCGCACCGCGCGAGCAGGAGGGCGTCTACCTGATGGCCGGCGGCAAGGCGCGCTTCACACCCATCCGCACCGGCCTGATGGGCGACCTGGCGGTCGAGGTGCGCGGCGGCCTCGCCGGCGGCGAGACGCTGATCACCGGCCCGTTCCGGGCGCTGCGGGCGCTGCGTCCGGGCGACGGCGTGACGGTCGCCAAGGCGAAGGCCGACGAGCCGGCGGGCGGGCATGGCTAGCACCGGCGCGCGGCGGGCCGCCGGGCGATGAGCGTCGGCGAGCTGCTGCGCGAGGTGCTGCGCACCGTCCGCTCGAACGCGCTGCGCAGCTTCCTCACCCTGCTCGGGGTGATCATCGGCGTCGCCACCCTGGTGGCGGTGGTGGCGGTGATCTCGGGGCTGAACGCCTACGTCCGCGACCAGGTGTTCGCGCTGGCTCCCGACGTCTTCGAGGTGGACAAGATCGGCATCGTGCGCAGCCACGAGGAATACGTCGCGGCGGCCAAGCGGCCCAACTTCGACCGGCGCGACTACGAGCGCATCGCGCCGCTGCTGCGGCGGGCGCGCCAGGTGGGGGCGGAGCTGGGCGGCGCCATGGTGGTCAAGTATGGCGGCCACCGGCTGGTGGACGTGCAGGTCCATGGCACCACCGCCAACTACGGCGGCATGATGAACCTCGATCTCGTCGCCGGGCGCTATTTCCGCGACGGCGAGGCGGCGGCGGGCTCGCCGGTGGCGGTGATCGGCTGGGACGTCAAGGAGGAGCTGTTCCCGCAGCTCGATCCGCTGGGGCGGGTGATGCTGGTCGGCGGCATCCCGTATCGCGTCGTCGGCCTGGTCGCCAAGCAGGGGAGCGTGCTGGGCCAGAACCGCGACAACCAGCTCTACCTGCCGCTCGCCAGCTACGGCAAGAGCTTCGGCAGCCGCGGCTCGCTGACCCTGTTGGTGCAGGCCAGGGGCGGCGTCGCCGGGGTCGACGACGCGGCCGACGAGGTGCGCGGCGTGGTGCGGGCGCTGCGCCACACGCCGTTCCGCTCGCCCGATCCCTTCGGCATCGTCACCGCCGAGAGCCTGCAGACGCTCTGGCGGCAAATCTCGGCCGCGGCCTTCATCCTGTCGCTGCTCATCGCCTCGGTGTCGCTGGGGGTCGGCGGCGTGGTGATCATGAACATCATGCTGGTGGCGGTCGCCGAGCGCACCCAGGAGATCGGCGTGCGGCGGGCGCTCGGCGCGCGGCGCAGCGACATCGGGCGGCAGTTCCTGCTCGAAGCGGCGCTGCTGTCGCTGGGCGGTGGGCTGGCGGGAGCGCTGCTGGGGTCGCTGGCGGCGCTGGCGATCAACGGCCTGCTGCATTTCCCGGCGCGGCCGTCGCCGGGACTGCTGCTGCTCGGCCTCGCCCTGTCGGCGGCGGTCGGCCTTGCCGCCGGCTACCTGCCGGCGCGCAGCGCCTCGCGGCTGGCGGTGGTGGACGCGCTACGGGCCGAATGAGAGTGGAGCGGGCGATGGCGGATCGCGGACAGGGGGGCGGGGGCGGCGCCAGGGACGGCGGCGCGAGGGCGCGGGCCGGCGGCCGGCGGCGGCGGACCTGGCGGCTCAACCTGGCCGAGAACGTGCGCTTCGCCCTGGTGGCGATGCGCGCCAACAAGCTGCGCAGCTTCCTCACCCTGCTCGGGGTGACTGCCGGGGTGGCGACGGTGATCATGATGGTGAGCTTCGTCGTCGGTTTCGACAACTCGGTCAACGACGCCTTCAGCAGCTTCGGCACCTACCTGGTGCAGTTCCAGAAATACGAGCCGCGCTTCGGGCATGGCGGGAGCATCCCCGAGGAACAGCGCAACCGGCGCGACCTGACGCTCGCCGACGCGGCGGCGCTCAAGCGGTTGGCGAGCCTGGCGGCGGCGGTCTCGCCGGAGCGCTACCTGACGCTCGGCGTCGAGGTCAAGGCGGGGCGGGCAGAGGCCAACGGCGCACAGCTGGTGGGGGCGACCCCGGACTACGTCGCGGCCGACAACCGCTACGTCCAGGACGGCCGCTTCCTGACCGACGCCGACGTGCGCCACGCGTCGCGGGTCTGCGTCCTCGGCGTCGACGTGGCGCAGGCGCTCTACCCGAACCGCGACCCGATCGATCGGCGGCTGGCGCTGTCGGGGCAGGTGTACACGGTCGTCGGCCTGTTCGAGAAGCGCGGCGGCTTCATGGGCGGCAGCCTCGACAATTTCCTGGTGATCCCGATCAGCGCCTTCGACGAGCAGTTCCCGCAGGTCCGCGACGGCGGCCAGGACACGCTGCACATCGCCACCGTGCCGCGGCGCGCCGAGGACTACCAGCCGCTGCTCGATCAGGAGACCGCGATCCTGCGGGTGCGGCGCAAGCTGCGCGGCAACCAGCCCAACGATTTCGCGACCTTCACCAGCGACAGCGCGCTGGCGACCTTCCGTCAGATCACCGGCGGCATCGCGGCGGTGATGATCGTCATCGCCGCGGTGGCCCTGCTGGTCGGCGGCGTCGGCGTGATGAACATCATGCTGGTCAACGTCACCCAACGCACGCGGGAGATCGGCCTGCGCAAGGCGATCGGCGGCACCCGCCGCGACGTGGCGTTGCAGTTCCTGGCCGAAGCGGTGACCCTGACCGGGGTGGGCGGCGCCCTGGGGATCGTGGCCGGCCTGTCGGCGGCGCTGCTGGCGCAGCTGCTGTTCGACTTCAAGGCCGCGGCGCCGCTGTGGTCGATCCTGCTCGGCTTCGGCGTCTCCTCGGCGGTCGGGGTGATCTTCGGGATGTGGCCGGCGGTGAAGGCGGCGCGGCTCGATCCGATCGACGCCCTGCGCTACGAGTGAGGTCCGGGGAAGGGGAGGAGCGTCACCGCCGCCCTCCCTGTATACTCCGCGTATGAAAAGACATCTGGTCCTGACCCTGGCCGCGGTGGCGGCCGCCATCGCGCTCGCGGGTTGCTTCGACGTCGAGCAATCGGTGAGCCTGCAGCGCGACCTCTCCGGCACCGCGAGCTTCAGCATGACGATCGATCTCGAACCGATGATCGTGTTCATGGCCAGCATGCAGCACAGCATGTCGGGCAAGGAGGGCGAGCCGACGCCGGCCGAGATCGACCAGGCGCGCAAGAGCTTCCTCGAGCAGCAGAAGAAGGACCCGGCCAAGCAAAAGCAGGAGACCGCGGCGCAGCAGGCGCAGCTCGAGCAGACCCTGCCGGCGGGGGTCAAGCTGCTGTCGAGCTCGGTCGAGGATCACGGCACCAAGGTGGCGGTGCGCTGCCAGTTCGGTTTCGACGACGTGCGCAAACTGGCGAAGATCAAGCTGCCCGAAAAGGGCGGCGCCGGCCAGCCTGGCAAGAACCCCTTCTCCGACCCGTTCTCCAGCCTGCAGATCACCGACGAGGGGCCGACCCTGCTGCTGACGATCGGCGGCGGCAGCCCGGCGGCGCGGCTGCAGGAGCAGGCGGCCAAGGACGGCGCCGCCGCCACTCCCGAGATGAGCAAGGCGCTCGAAGGGGCGTTCAAGGGCGCGCGCTTCGCCTTCCGCCTGGACAGCCCGTTCGAGGTGGTGGAGACCAACGCCACCCGGCGCGACGGGCGCACCCTGTATTGGGAGGTCCGGGCCACCGACCCGAATGCCACGCTGCCGCAGACGCTGACGGCGCGGCTCAAGAAGTAGCGGCGCCCAGCACTAGGGCGTGCGGGTGAAATCCATCAGCCAGTTCGTCTCCCAGGTCTTGCCGCCATCGGTCGAGAATGCCTGCTCCCAGTGACATGACGTCGGCGTGATCTTGGACCAGATGAAGCGCATGCGAATCGGTCTGCCGTTGAAGATGTCGTCCGCGTAGAAGGTCCCCACGCCGTCGTGGAAGCTGCCGCGGACCGGAGGCTCCACGGGACCCAGCGGCGCCCTGCCGTCGAGCCACCAGATGGACCACGTCCCTGACTTGGCGTCGAACGAGCGCAGGCCGACGCCGCGATAGGCGCCGCCCGGGATCTCGAAGGTGTTGTCGTCGACGTTGGCGTAGCCGCCCATCAGTTGCTGGGCGAACAACGTGCCATCGAACTCGATCCAGTCGTGACTGTTGGCCAGCCGCTCTTTCAGCTTGCGATGATGCGAGCGCCAGTGACCCATGAGGAAGTCGAAGTCGTGGAGCCCGGGGACCGCACCTTCCGCCTGCCGCGCCGGCTCGGACGGTGCGGGAGTCTGGGCCGAGAGACTTGCCATGGATAGGTTTTGCAGCACGCTGAAAATCAGCATGAAGGACAAGCCGCCGATGCCGAACCGACCTTGCTGACGCATTCGCTCTCCTCTTCCCCAGGACGCCCCATTGGCCGTCGATCCTAGCTACGCCGGTGGTTGGCAGCCATAGCCACTTCTGGCGGACTCGAAATGACCACCCACGACAAGGGTTTTGGCCACGGCGGCGACGCCGCGCGATTCAGTACGGGACACTAGCGCTGGACGGCGGCCCTGAAGAAGCCGGCGGCGGTCCAGCGGCGGAACGCCGTGTCGAGCTGGGCGGCGAGCTCGTCGTCGGACAGCTCGCTGGCGGCCGCGGCGCCGGCGATCGCCTCGCCGACGACCTTGCCGCCGGCCAGCGCGGCGAGGACCGCGGCCTCGAACGGCGTCAGGGAGTAGCGGCGGACGACGAAATCGGTGCGACCGAGGGCGACGTGCTCCGGGGCGGGGTCGGGGAAGTCCCCGAGTCGGGGCTCGGCGGCCGCCAGCGCCTGACGGGCAACGGTGTAGAAGGCGTTCACCGGATAGCGGAAGCGCAGCAGGCGCAGGCAGGGCACCGGCACCAGGCGGGTCGCCGCGAAGCCGCCGCCGGCGCGGAGGCCGAGGAGGTCGGCCGGCGCCAGCAGCGGCTCGCCCTCGGCGCCGGGACCGTCGAAGACCCCGGCGATGGCCAGCTCCAGGGTCGCCAGGTCGATCAGGAAATCCGGCCAGGACGGCGGCGCGCCGCCTGGATCGCGGTCGGGGCGCGTCTCTTCGAGGAAGCGCGGGAAGCTCTCGGCCAGGCGGTCCAGGGTGTAGCTGCGCGACGGATAGCGCTGCAGGTAGTCGAAGGCGAAGCTGTCGAACGCTTCGGCGCCGAGGACGCCGGCGAGCACCGGAAAGCCGTCGCGCAGACACTCGAGCAGACGCGCGTAGTAGGCGTTGGCGTAGATGCCCAGGCGCTCCTCGGCAGTCAGCCGGCGCGAGCGCCGCACCAGCTGTTCGAGGGCGCCGCGATCGAGACGCACCAGGCCCTGCGCGGCCGGCGACTCGACTCCCGCGGCGACCCCGGCGGGGTGGGTGACGACCGCCTGGAGCCATTGCTGCACGACGTCGAGCGGCGGCTGCGGCGGGGCGCTCCCGGGACTCACGCCACCTCCGGGAGCAGGTGGTGCAGCGGGTGCGGCACCGGCGGGAGAAGTGGAGTGGGAGCGCGGCCGGCGGTGGCCGGTGCGGCGGCGGTAGGCCCGGTGGCCGTGCCCGGAGCCGCAGCCTGGGCGCCGGCCGCGGCCGGCGCCGGCAGCCGCTCGCCCATGAAGCGCTTGGCTTTCAGCACCTCCTCGTGGACCACCGGGAACGGCGGGATGCGGGCGTCCCATTCGAGCAGCGTCGAAACGCCGCCGGTCAGCTGGTGGGCGGTGCGGTAGAGCTCCCACACCGGCTCGACGACGTGGTGATCGTGGCTGTCGATCAGGTGGGTGACGTAGTCGGCGTGGCCGGCGAGGTGGCACTGGACGATGCGCTGGTGCGGCAGCGAGCGGATGAACTCGTCCGGGTCCAGGTCGTGGTTGAAGCTCGAGACGTAGACGTTGTTGACGTCGAGCAGCAGGCCGCAGTCGGCGGCTTCGGCCAGCCGCGAGATGAACTCCCACTCGCTCATCGTCGAATGGGCGAAGGTGACGTAGGAGCTGGGATTCTCGAGCACCAGCGGGCGCTCCAGGAAGTCCTGCACGGTGCGCACGCGGGCGATGACGTGGGCGAGGGTCGCCTCGGTGAACGGCACCGGCAGCAGGTCGTGGGTGTTGCTGCCCAGCACGCCGGTCCAGCAGAGGTGGTCCGAGACCCAGCGCGCGTCGATCTCGCGCGCCAGGGTCTTCAACTTCCCCAGGTAGGCGAAGTCGAGCGGATCGGTCGAGCCGATCGACAGCGAGACGCCGTGCATCACCACCGGGTAGCGCTCGGCGATCTGGCGCAGCACGTGGCGCGGCCGGCCGCCGGAATCGACGAAGTTCTCGCTGATCACCTCGAACCAGTCCACCGGCGGCTGGTGGCGCAGGATGTGATCGAAGTGAGCGGCGCGCAGCCCCACCCCGAGGCCGAGGTTGGCGTGGCCGAGCCGCGACGGCAGCGGCATCAGGCGCCGCCGCCGCACTCCTTCGGCGCCGCTCCGAACTTCTTGCCGGCCTTGGTCATCGCCTGTTCCCAGGTGGTGCGCGCCTTCTTCCAGCCGTCGCCGGTGACCGGCACGGCGCAGCTGCCCTTGCCCTTGCAGCCGTTCTCGCCGGTCGAGCCCTGGCCGGCGCAGGCGTTCTCGCCGGCGCAACCATGGGCCTCGACGGTGGCGCAGTGCCCCATGCCGGCGCAGTCGTTGCTGGCGCCCTTGCCGTGGCCCTTGCAGGCGTTGAGGCCGCAGCAGAGGTGCGGGTCCTTCAGCCAGTGGCTGCTGTCCGGCGCGGCAGCCTCCGCGGCGTGCAGGGCGCGACCGCCGAGCAGCGAGCCGGCGATGGCGCCGCCAAGGGCGGCGGCGGTGAGGCGGCCGAGGTCGCGGCGGTTGAGATCGAGATTCTTCATGCGCTGTCGTCTCCTGTCGAGCGATGCGGTCCGGGGTTCATTCTAACCCGGCCCGGGTGGCGGCCCGGGCGGCGCGTTCGGGCGCCTTCAGGCGCGTTCAGAGGCTGGCGCGGCGCAGGCGGAGGGCGTTGGCGATCACCGACACCGAGCTGAGGCTCATCGCGGCGCTGGCGATCATCGGCGACAGCAGCAGGCCGCAGAGGGGATAGAGGGCGCCAGCGGCGATCGGCACGCCGAGTGCGTTGTAGGCAAAGGCGAAGAACAGGTTCTGGCGGATGTTGCGCATCGTCGCCTGCGACAGGTGGCGGGCGCGCAGCAGGCCGCGCAGGTCACCGTGCAGCAGGGTGACGGCGGCGCTCTCGATGGCCACGCCGGCGCCGGTGCCCATGGCGATGCCGAGGTCGGCCTGCGCCAGGGCGGGCGCGTCGTTGATGCCGTCGCCGGCCATGGCGACGACGCGGCCCTGGGCCTGCAGGCGCGCCACCAGGTCGCGCTTGGCGGCGGGCAGGGCCTGGGCTTCGACGTCGCCGGCGGCGATGCCGAGCCGGGTGGCGACGGCGGCGGCGGTGGCGCGGTGATCGCCGGTCGCCAGGACGATGCGCAGGCCGTCGCGCCGCAGCTCGCGCAACGCCTCCCCGGTCGACGGCCGGATCGGATCGGCGACCGCCAGCAGGCCGGCGAGCCGGCCGTCGACGGCGACCAGCACCACCGTCTGGCCGTCGCCGCGCAGGGCCTCGGCGCGCGTCTGCCAGTCCACGTCGCCGGCGGCGGTTGCGCCCGGCCCGACACCCTGGGCGGCGAGGAGATCGGCGGTGCCGAGCACGACGGCATGCCCCTCGACGGTGCCGCGCACGCCGCGGCCGGGCTCGGTCGCGAAGTCGGCGGGCTCGGCGAGCGCCAGGCCGCGCTCGCCGGCGGCGGCGGCGATGGCGGCGGCGAACGGATGCTCGCTGCCGCGCTCGAGGCTGGCGGCGAGGCGCAGCAGGTCCGTTTCCGTCCAGCTGGCGGTCGTCGCGATGGCGGTTAGCCGGGGACGGCCCTCGGTGAGGGTGCCGGTCTTGTCCACCACCAGGGTGTCGACGCGCTCGAACGCTTCGAGCGCCTCGGCGCTGCGGATCAGCACGCCGGCGTGCGCGCCGCGGCCGGTTGCCACCATGATCGACATCGGCGTGGCGAGGCCGAGGGCGCAGGGACAGGCGATGATCAGCACCGCGACCGTGGCGAGCAGCGCATGGGCGAGCCGCGGCTCGGGACCGAGCAGCCACCAGGTGGCGCCGGCGATGGCCGCGATCGCGATCACCGCCGGCACGAACCACGCCGCGACGCGGTCGGCCAGCCGCTGGATGGGAGCGCGGCTGCGCTGCGCCTCGCCGACGAGGCGCACGATCTGGGCAAGCAGGGTGTCGCTGCCGACCCGTTCAGCGGTCATCACGAAGCTGCCGTTGCCGTTGACGGTGCCGGCGGCGACCCGATCGCCGGGCGCCTTCTCGACCGGCATCGACTCGCCGGTCAGCATCGCCTCGTCGACGGCGCTGCGGCCCGCGGTCACGGTGCCGTCCACCGGCACCCGGTCGCCGGGGCGCACCCGCAAGCGGTCGCCAGGCTGGACCGCGGCCAGCGGGATCTCGGTTTCCTCGCTTGCCGCGGTATCCGGGGAGGCCGCGCCCAGGCGGCGGGCGGTCGGCGGCGCCAGGTCGAGCAGCATGCGCAGCGCCGCCGAGGTGCGCCCGCGGGCGCTCAGCTCGAGCACCTGGCCGAGGAGCACCAGGGCGGTGATCACCGCCGCGGCCTCGAAATAGACCGGGACCCCTCCCATGGGGCCGTCCTGGCGCACGCCGGCGGGGAACAGGCCCGGTGCGACGGTCGCCACCACGCTGTAGGCGTAGGCGACGCCGGTGCCGAGGGCGATCAGGGTGAACATGTTGAGGCTGCGGTGGACGAGCGACGCCCAGCCGCGTTGGAAGAAGGGCCAGCCGCCCCACAGCACCGCCGGCGTGGCGAGCAGCAGCTCGAGCCAGTTGCGGGTGGCGGTGGAGATGGGCGCCAGCAGGCGCGTGCCGCCGGGGATCATCTCGCCCATGCCGGCGGCGAGCAGCGGCAGGGCGAGGACAGCGGTGACCCAGAGCCGTCGCCGCATGGTGCGGAGCTCCGGGTTCTCCACGGCCCTGGCGCCGGCGCCGCCGCCGTCCGGCAGCGCCAGAGTGCGCGGTTCGAGCGCCATGCCGCAGATCGGGCAGCTGCCGGGTCCGACGCGCGTGACCTCCGGGTGCATTGGGCAGGTCCAGTCGCCGGCGCCGGTGGCGGCGCTGCCGGGTCCGGCACCGCGCGGCTCGGCGGCTGGCGGGTCGACCGGTGGCGCGGCGTGCCCCAGATCGGCGGCCGTTCGCGGCTTGGCCGCAGGCGTGGCCGGTCCCTGGCCGGTGTCGGACGGCGCGCCCGGCAGCCCCGCTGCCGCCGCATACCGGTCAGGGTCGCGGCGGAAACGGTCGCGGCAGCTCGCGCCGCAGAAGGAGTAGGGCACGCGGTCCAGCACCTCGCGGAACGGCGTCCGGCGCGGATCGACCACCATGCCGCAAACCGGGTCGCGCACCATTGCCGGGCGCGGAGTTGAACTCTCCAAGGAGTCCTCCAACCGTTGATCCTCGTGCACGAAGGGGGCAGGCGGTGACCTGACGAACGACGCGCGACCGCCCACACCGTGGAACCGCCGGACGGCACGGCGCATTCCGTGCCGGCAGGCGCGATAAGCTGCCGCGATGCGGCACGTCATCGTCACGCGGTTCTCGGTGCCGCGGCTGGATCCGGCAACCGCGTCGTTGCATGCCGACCGGCGCTGGCTCGACAGCCGGCTCGACCCCTTTCGCCGGTATTACGTGCCAAGCGTGCAGCGGCTGCGGGTCCCGGTCGTGTTGCTGTGCTCGAGCCGCAGCGCCGAGCATGTGTCACGGTGCCTGAGCGATCTCAAATGGCTGTCGATCGTGGTGCAGGACGCCTGGTATGGCGGCTGGCGGGGATCGCCCGATCAGGTCGTCACTCGCCTGGATTCGGACGATGCGCTGCACGAGGACTGGTTCCGGCGGCTCGATGGGGCGACCGCCGCCGGTGCCGGCGGCGCCGACGCCGACCCCAACCCCGACGCCGACCCCGAGGTGATCTGCACCAAGGATTTCCTGCGGCTGGACGCGCGCACCGGCAAGGTCTACGCCTTCCGGCGCCGGGAGCCGTCGCCGCTGGCGGCGTTCTTGCGCGGTGCCAACCCCTTCGCCCATGATCACAAGGTGCTCGAACGCCACTACCGGACGCACGAGCTGTCCGGGCCGTATCTGTTGCAGGTGGTCCATGGCGGCAACCTCGCGAACCGCCGGCCGGCCTGGTGGCGCTGGCACCGCCGGGTGCCGGCCGCGAGGCTGGCCGCTTTCGGGTTGGCCCCTGGCGCCGCCGGCGGCAGCGGCCCGTCGTAGCTCCCGCGAAACACCGGGCGCCGGCCAGCGGGCGGTGGGCGGCGGTGGGGCGGCACGGTTCCGGTGGCGCGGGAGGTGCGAGATGGCGAGCCCTGGCGAAACGAGCGTCCTGCCGCGCGCCGGCTGGCGGCGGTGGTTTCATGGCTCCCAGGGGCTGCGCGCCGGCTGGTGCCTGCTGCGGTTCATCGCCATCTACCTGGCGCTGACCGCCGGCCTCACCTGGCTCTACCTGCGGCTGGACCCCGCGGCCGCTCGGGAAACCGGTTGGGTGCCGCACACTTTCATCGCCTCCGAGGCGATCTCGCTGCTGGTGGCGCTGCTCTGCGTGGCGCTCTCGGCGCGGCTCGAGCGGCGGCCCTGGGACGCCTACGGCCTGGCGCCGCGGGCGGCGTTCGGCGCCAGGTTCTGGGAAGGGGTGCTGTGGGGGGTGGTGCCGGTGTCGCTGCTGGTGGCGGCGATCTGGGCCGCCGGCGGTTGGTCCGCCGCCGGTTTGGCCCAGAGCGGCGGCGCCCTGGCGCACTACGCCCTGGCCTGGGCGCTGGCGTTCCTGCTGGTCGGGCTCAACGAGGAGGTGCTGTTCCGCGGCTACACGCTGCTCACCCTGGCGCGTGGCATCGGCTTCTGGCCGGCGGCGCTGACGCTGTCGGCGGCGTTCGGCGCCCTGCACTACTTCACCAAGCCGATGGAGACCTGGGCGGACGGCTTCTCGACCGGCCTGATCGGACTCTTCGTCTGCTACACGGTGCGCCTCACCGGCGACATCTGGCTGGCGGCCGGCCTCCATTTCGGCTGGAACTTCGCCGCCATGGCGGTGTTCGGCGGCCCCAACACCGGCAACGACGGCAGGCCCCTCACCGGCCACCTGCTGGCGTCCTCCTTCCATGGCCCGCAGTGGCTGACCGGCGGCCCGATGGGCCCGGAAGCGAGCCTGCTCGTCTTCCCGCTGATCGCCGCCCTCTTCGTCGCCTGCGCCTGGCGCTTCCGCCGGCGGCCGGCGGCCGGAACGCCCTAGGCTCTAGGCCTGCCCCGCTGCACCGATCCGGTGCCACAGGGCGGTGGCGCGCTGAGGCAATTCGGAAAGATGGCTCTCCACCTCGTGGACGAGCTTGTCCCGGTTCGCTCCGCCGAGCAGCTGCTCGACGTCCCAGGCGTCCTGGGGACCGCCGGCATAGAGCTTGAGCAACACGAGGTCGGCTGGCCGCAAGACCGGCAGCTCGATGGTGCCGACCTGCGCTCGGCTGGCGCGCGCCAGACTGTCGGCCTGCCAGGAGGAGCGGCCGATCACGAGGTCGACCGGCGGTGCGGTCTTGGTACCGAAGCGCGCCACTCCGGCAAGCGGATCCGCGGCGTCGCCGCGGCGGATCTCGATCGTGATCCCACGCTCTTCCAGACCTGTCCACATCTCGGGCGCGAGGCACTTCCGGTCGACGGCCAGCAGGTCGAGATCGAAGGTCGAGCGGCTGATGCCATGGACCGCCAGCGCCGCGGCGCCGATCAGCGCATAGGCGATCCCGGCGCCCTCCAGGATGGAGGTCACCCCGGCGAGAACCGTCAGCTCTCTTCCAGGCTCATGCATGCCGAGAGCGCGCGGCCCTGCTGCCGTTGCTGCCGGAGCCGGCGCAACCCACTGCCCCGGTCCAGGCCATTGCCGCTGCAATAGAGCTCGAGGTCGAGCTCCCCCAGGCGGAGCGCCAGCGCAATCCGCTCGTCCACCGAGAGCCGCGCGACGTCGCGCCGGTCACGCTCGCGCACCTCGTCCGCCACCGACCGCATACCGTCGAGTATAGCGACCTTAGTCGCCGCGCTCGAACGCCGCGAGCCTGGCGAGCTGGTCCTGGGCGGCGGTGAGGTTGTGGCCCGCGAGGCCGCGCACGACCTGCCGCAGTCGCGGCGACCGTTCGAGGCGGTCCGCCAGGCGACGGCAGAGCCACGTCGACCCGAGCGCCAGGGCGACGCTGCCGGCCACGCCCGCGAGCAGCGACCCGGCGCCGAACCAGGCGTACAGGTCGACCCCGAACCAGGACCGCATCGCCACGATGCAGAACGGCACGAACCAGATCGGCACCCCGAACAGGAACAGCATCGCCGTCGAGCGCAAGGTCAGCGCGCGCAGCGCCTCCAGCTGCCGCTGGATCTCGACCACCGGCGCGTCGTACTCGATGGTCCCCGCCTTGACGAACTGCGCGATGGTGGTCGCCACCGCTCCCACCAGCCACAGGTGCAGCGCGACGCCCGGGACGACGAATCGCGGCTCCCCGAAGTGCGCGCGGAGGAACGATCCCGTCCACAGCAGGCACAGCGCGCCGGCCAGGATGTTGAACAGCGCCCCGGTGCGCAGCCACCGCAGCGACGAGCGCGGCCCGGCCAGCTCGGCTCGTAGCCAGAGCCGCCGGTTGATCCGCAGCGCTTCTTCGAGCCGCCGGTCCTGGGCGAGCCAGCGGGCCTGGAAATCGTCGAGCTCCATGAGTCTTCTCCCTAAGGGCCG